>OJZY01000033.1_pt1 | contig 107694 bp, 107 predicted proteins | sample 1613531 | NCBI WGS metagenome assembly OJZY01 (sample SAMN04436864, study PRJEB24849) | human gut metagenome | biome: human gut; feature: NICU; material: stool | host: Homo sapiens | place: USA: Saint Louis, MO | collected 2011-09-25 | reverse complement strand
CTTGGAGCGTGGGGAAAGTGCCAGCAAGACAGGCAGGAAGCATATCCCCACCCGTCTGTTCAAGCAGGCGGTGAATCTCTCCAAACAGGCAAGAGCCATTGAAACCACGCTGGGCGATATTACCCCGTTCAACGCCGGAAAGAAGAAAGAGGAAGCCCTCTCCCTGCTGAAAAAGTGGTTTCCGCAGATGGAGAACTTCTCCGGGCAGCTCAAAAAATACAAGGTCACGATAAACGACCTTTTGGCAGAAAATGAACAGTTGGAAGCCAGAGCCAAAGCCAGCGAAAAAGGCAAGATGAAAGATACAATGGAACGGGCAAAGCTGGAAAGCGAGCTGAAAGACATTCAGCGGCTGGTAGACCGTATCCCGCCGGAGGTGCTGGCAGAACTGAAACGGCAGCAGCAGCACACAAAGGAGAGGTGATTGATGACAGAAAACATTTCACGCCGCAGCATGGCGGCACTGCACTTTGAAAATTAAATATGGAGGTACTATGGAGCATATCAGATACAAGAAAGAAACCGAAGTCGTGACTTTTCAGGGAAAGGAAATCACGCTGGAAAATCTCTCCCCGGTGTTCACGCCGGAGCAGGAAGCGGCAAAACGCCGGGAGCTGGAACAGCAGCTTTATGAGGTGTTCCGCAAGTATGCCGACAAACGGCAGAGTGAGGAAGCCGGGGCATAAGGTTTTCCGAAGCCATCATTGATTTGCGGGGCTGCTGGCGGTATAATAAAGGTGTCAGCAGCTCCGTTTCTTTTTTAAGAAAAGGAGCGACAATATGAACAATCGAATAGACGCAATCTATGCAAGACAATCGGTAGACAAAAAGGACAGCATTTCCATTGAAAGCCAGATTGAGTTTTGCAAATACGAATTGAAAGGCGGGAACTGCAAAGAGTACAAGGACAAAGGGTATTCCGGGAAAAATACGGAGCGTCCACAATTCCAACAGCTTATGCGGGATATTGAAAGCGGCCTTGTGCGGAAAGTGGTGGTTTACAAGCTCGACCGCATCAGCCGTTCCATTCTCGACTTTGCGAAGATGATGGACTTCTTCCAAAAGTACGAAGTGGAGTTTGTGTCCTCTACGGAGAAGTTTGACACCTCCACCCCGATGGGGCGGGCTATGCTGAATATCTGTATCGTGTTCGCCCAGCTTGAACGGGAAACGATACAGAAGCGGGTGACGGACGCTTACTACTCCCGCAGTCAGCGGGGCTTCAAGATGGGCGGGAAAGCCCCTTACGGCTTCCATACAGAGCCGATTAAGATGGACGGTATCAACACAAAGAAGCTGGTGGTAAACCCGGACGAAGCAGCAAATATCCGGCTGATGTTTGAGATGTATGCCCAGCCCACAACCTCCTACGGGGACATTACCCGGTACTTTGCGGAACAGGGGATTTTGTTCCATGGCAAAGAGCTGATACGCCCCACGCTAGCGCAGATGTTACGCAATCCTGTCTATGTGCAGGCAGACCTTGATGTGTACGAATTTTTCAAAAGTCAAGGGACAATCATTGTCAATGACGCTGCCGATTTTACAGGCATGAACGGCTGCTATCTGTATCAAGGGCGGGATGTGAAGCCCAGCAAAAAGAACGACTTGAAAGACCAAATGCTGGTACTGGCTCCCCATGAGGGCATTGTTCCCTCCGACATCTGGCTGACCTGCCGTAAGAAGCTGATGAACAACATGAAAATCCAGTCTGCCCGGAAAGCCACCCACACATGGCTGGCGGGAAAAATCAAGTGCGGGAACTGCGGGTATGCCCTTATGAGTATCTTCAATCCCTCCGGCAAGCAATACCTTCGCTGCACAAAACGGCTGGACAATAAAAGCTGTGCCGGGTGCGGGAAAATCATTACTTCGGAACTGGAAGCGGTTGTTTATCAGCAGATGGTAAAGAAACTGGCAAGCTACAAGACGCTGACAGGCAGAAAGAAAGCGGCAAAGGCAAACCCTAAAATTGCCGCCCTGCAAGTGGAACTTGCCCATGTGGACGGCGAGATTGAAAAACTGGTGGACAGTCTGACGGGTGCAAACAATGTCCTGCTCTCCTATGTGAATGTGAAGATAGCAGAACTGGACGGGCGCAAGCAGGAACTTCTGGCGAGGATAGCGGAACTGACGGTGGAAGCCATTAGCCCAGAACAGGTCAGCCAGATTTCCGGCTACCTCGACACATGGGACAATGTATCCTTTGACGACAAGCGGCGGGTGGTGGATTTGATGATTACCACCATAGCCGCTACAAGCGACAGCTTGAACATCACATGGAAAATCTGACGGGCGGAACCCCTCCCGTCAGACCGTTACCCTGTGTAGTCCCTTGTAAACTGTACTTTTGAGCCCGTTAAACAACGCGGACTGGCAGATATTTACCGTGGTTCCCTTAAGCGCGGCCACCGAGCCCATCGACCGCCTGTTTAAGGAAATTATTGCCGCCATGCTGGTCTGCGTGACGGCCTGCATCGCGATCATTAACTGGATCTCCAGGCGTTTCCTTCAGCCGGTGGAGGTGCTGGACGCTTCCATGAAGGAGGTCTATGACGGCAATCTGGAGGCCTATGTGGAACCGGAGGCATACCAGGGGGAGTTAAGGAGCATGATGATGTATTACAACGCCATGCTGGTGCAGATTAACCACTATATCAAAGAACAGGTGGAGAGTGAGAAGAAGAAAAAGGAACTGGAGCTGGAGGTGCTTATGGGGCAGATCAACCCCCATTTCCTCTACAACACACTGGAAAATATCGTCTGGAAGTCCAATGAAGTAGGCCGCCCCGACATCGGGCGAATCGCTGCGGCGCTGGGGCGTCTGTACCGCCTGTCCATCGGAAACGGGGAGACTATCGTTCCCATCCGGCAGGAGGTGGAACACGTCATGGCCTATGTGAATATCCAGAAAAACCGCTATAAGGAGCGGATAGAATTCGACAGCACCGTCGATTACGATCAGCTGTATAACTATGCCATGATTAAGCTTACCCTGCAGCCGGTGGTGGAAAACTGCTTCATGTACGGTATGGAGGGGATCGACCGTGTGCTGAAGATCCGGCTTGATATCCGGGAGGAGTCAGAGGTGATCCGGTTCCGTGTGGCGGATAACGGATGCGGCATGACGAAGAACCAGCTGAAGGAGGTGCGCCGCCAGGTCGAGGCGGGGACGGTGAGAACCGAGACGGAGCCCGGAAAACGGAGACGAAAAGGGACCGGTATTGGTCTGTACAGCGTGAAGGAACGAATCGCCATCTATACCGGTTACCAGAACAGTGTTCGGATTTTGAGTAAACAGGGGGCCGGAACGATCGTGATCATAACGATTCCCAAACGATCGGTAAAGGACAAGAATAACCAATAAAGGTAAAATTCCAACTATGGATGCCGGCTGGTTTTCACGTTACAATTAATACATCAAATAAATTAGCTGGGAGGAATTACCACAATGAAAAGAAACATAAAACGCGTTGTTTCCCTGTCACTCTGCGCAGCAATGGCAGTAGGATCACTGGCTGGCTGCTCTTCAAAAAAGGCGGAACCGGCGGATACAGCCACAACCGCAGCAGCAGAAACCACCACAAAAGCAGAGGGCGAAACCGCAGCAGAGGGTGAGACAACAGAAGGTGCGGCGGCTTCCGACAAGCCGTTCGAGGGTGTTACCTTAAAGTATGCAACTACACAGACGGCCAGTACCGGAGAAGAAAACCAGAAGTTACTTGATCTGGTGAAGGAAAAAACGGGCATCAATATTGAATTCTACGTGATTCCGAATACGAAAGCCGGTGAAGTGGACAAAACCCTGGTCAGCTTAATGGCTGGTGATGAGATCGACTTAATCTACAATACAAAGCCGGGCTTAAAGGCATTCTACAATGCCGGTGTCTTAGAGCCGATGAACGCTCTCGCTGAGAAAGCGGGCTACGATATCGCAGGAACCTTTGGCGATTACGTTCCGGAGTTTGACGGAGACGTATACGGCCTTCCGGCATTTTCTGATATCTGGATCACGTTATACAACAAGCAGATCTTCGATGACGCAGGAGTTGACTACCCGACAGCAGACGGCTGGACATGGGAAAAATACATCGAAACAGCAAAGAAGGTAACAGATACCTCCAAGGGAATCTACGGTTCCTTAATGCTGGACTATGACTGCTACAACTATATGTACGCATTACAGAAGGGCTGGGAGCCATATAAGGCCGACGGAACAGCCAACTTTGACGATCCGCTGTTTAAAGAGAGCTTAGAGTTCTTCTACGGCCTGGGCAACACAGAAAAGATTCAGCCTTCGATTCTGGAATTCAAGGCTTCCAACACACCGTGGAACGCATTTGCATCGACCGGAAAATACGGTATGTTCATGTGCGGCGGCTGGGTAACTTCCATCTTAAATCAGTTTGACAAGTACCCGAGAGACTGGAAGGTCGGCCTGCTTCCGATGCCTTATCCGGAGGGAACCGATCCGTCCACACTGACAGTGCCGGGCTGCTACGCAGTACCGTCCACCAGCAAGAACAAAGACGCGGCATTCGCAGCGGCAGCCTGCATGGCTGAGAACCAGTATACACTGGGCATGGGCCGTGTACCTGCAAGAATCGACTTGACAGACGAAGAAATCAATGAGTACGTGGAGAACTCACTGGCCAAGCCATTTGAATTTGACGGACTCACTGTAGAAGACTTCAAGACAGCATGGTTTGACAGCGGCCGCAAGGCACTTTCTGAAAAAATCATTGGCTACGGCGACGCAGCGATCTCCCAGGCTATTATCGAAGAAGGCCAGCTTTACGGCCAGGGAGCTGAGAGCATCGATGACGCAGTGACCAAGATTCAGGATAAGGCAAACAGAGCGATCGAAGAAGATAAGCAGTAATGTAGTCTGACCTGACGGGCAGTCCATTCGGGAAACCTTAGGGGCTGCCCTTTTTGCGCTCACTCAACCGCATTTACACGAAAAAAGAGGTGTATTTATGAAAAGTAATGGTAATGCAAAAGTGAAAATGAAATCCTCCATTGCTCAGAAAAAGGAGAATCTTACGGGGGCCCTTTTTATTGCTCCCTACCTGATCGGCTACATTATATTCCAGGGGCTGCCGTTTCTGATTGCGGTGATTCTTGGTTTTACCAATGTCCGCTATATCAGCAAGCTGGAAGACGCGTCCTTTGTGGGGCTCAGCAATTTTGTCCGCATGTTTTCGGATGTGGATACCATGAAGGCATTAGGCCGTACCGGGCTTTACTCCCTGATGTATGTGCCGTTAATCATGGTATGCGGCTTTTTCATCGCATACATGGTAAATAAGGGAATCCACTGTAAGAATCTGGTCCGTTCCATGTTCTTCCTTCCCTACGTATCCAATATGGTGGCGGTGGCTGTTGTATTCAAGCTGCTGCTCGGTCCGGACGGTCCGGTTGTCTACATTCTGTCTGCCCTCGGCAGCGAGAATCCGCCGTATCTGCTGTACGGTCTTAATACTGCGCTTCCGACGGTTGTCTGCATCGCCGTGTGGAAAGGCATCGGACTTAACTTTATTACGTATTTAGCAGCGCTTCAGAACGTCTCTGCGGATTTATTAGAGGCCGCTCAGATCGACGGGGCCAGCAAGTGGCAGAGAATTAAGAATATTGTGATCCCGATGATTTCACCGACCACATTTTTCTTAATGATCAGTTCGGTGATCACATCCCTGCAGAACTTTACCACCATCCAGGCTCTGACCGGAGGCGGCCCGGGACAGGCTACCACGGTTATGTCCATCAATATAATCCGTACCGCATTTACCAACTACCAGACAGGCTACGCCAGTGCCCAGGCTCTCGTGATGTTTATCATCGTTCTGATCATCACTCTGATCCAGTGGCGCGGACAGCAAAAATGGGTCAACTATTAAGGAGGAAGAACTATGCTTAAGAAAGATAAAAAGATGTCATGGGGCTGGACGATTGTTCTGATTGCCATCGGCCTTGTCTGCATCTACCCGTTTTTATTCATGGTGTCATCGTCCTTCAAGATATCGGGTGACGTGCTCACGAAGCCGCTTCAGCTGATTCCCGATCAGATCATCCTGTCCAACTATTCGGATTTGTTCGGTGATCCGTACTATGATTTCGGGCAGTGGTACATTAATACCATCGTGATGACGGTTACCACCATTGTCATTAAGGTTTTCGTGGTTTCCATCACGGCTTACGCGTTTTCCAAGATCAACTTTAAAGGAAGAGACGGAATTTTCCTGGTTCTCCTGACTTCTTTGATGATTCCCAGTGACATTATGCTGATTCCGAGGTATGTTATATTTAAGCAGATCCATATTCTGGATACCATGTGGTCTCTGGTACTGCCGGCTACCTTCGATATCTACTTTGTATTCATGATGCGTCAGGCATTCATCGGCATTCCGGAGGAGATCAGTGAGGCGGCCCGCATCGACGGCTGCAACCACTTTAAGATCTACTCAAGGATTATACTGCCGTTGGCAAAGCCGTCCATCGTGACGTTAATTCTGTTTACATTCGTATGGTCCTGGAACGATTATATGGGGCCTTACATCTTCATCTCCAGCCTGGAGAAGCAGATGCTGTCTGTCGGTATTAAGCTGTTTACGGAAGGTACGGTGACGGATCCGGCGCTTCAGATGTCTGCGGCGACGCTGGTTCTTATGCCGGTCCTGGTGCTGTTCTTATTCTCGCAGAAATATTTTGTGGAGGGCGTCAATTCCTCTGCGGTAAAGGGTTAGGAAAAAAAAGAAGGGAATAGGTCAGCGGCGTGGGGCTTCGATTTTACAAGATAACAGACAAAAAAATGGTGAGGCTTCTGTTCTGGCTGTGCTGGATTGTTTATTTTTCTACATATATTGGAAGGCTGAACTATTCAGCCAGTCTGACAGAGATCATTACATCGGAGGGATTTTCCAAGGGCCAGGCCGGAATGATCGGAACTGCATTCTTTTTTGCCTATGGAGCGGGGCAGTTCGTCAGCGGCTTCTTAGGAGACCGCCTGGCGCCGAAGAAAATGGTCTTCACCGGACTTCTGGTGTCAGGTCTCTGCAACCTGGCTATGGCAGGGGTGAAAGCCCCGGGGCTGATGGCGGCGGTCTGGTGTGTAAACGGTCTGGTTCAGGCGTTTATCTGGTCGCCCATGATCCGGCTGATGTATGAGTATTATGAGACGGAGACGAGGATGAAGGCGTGCGTATCTCTCAACAGCTCCGTCCCGGTGGGAACCATGGCGGCCTACGGCCTGACGGCGCTTGTGATATGGCTGTCGGGCTGGAGGGCCATGTTCGTTCTGGCGGGCTCGGCGCTGCTGGCGGTCTCAGCATTCTGGCTCCTGGGCATGAACCGGGTGGAACGGTACGCGGTGGAATCCGGGGAAGCCGGGACCTCGGACAGGCTGGACGGGGCGGCAGAGAAGAAACCTTTTGCGGCAGCTTCCGTGAATGCGTCCGTCAGCTGGAAGAGCCTTCTGATCCAGTCGGGCTTTCTTTTTCTGATGATGGCTCTCTTCGTCCAGGGGGCATTAAAGGACGGAGTTACCACATGGGTGCCGACTTATATCAGTGAGACTTATGGCGTGAGTGCCATTCTGGCCATTACCAGCACCATGGTGATTCCGGTTTTCAACCTGCTGGGAGTCTATCTGGCATCGTTTGCCAATATTCACTGGTTCCGGGATGAGGTGCGGACTGCGGGAGCATTTTTCGTGGTCAGCGCAGCGGCCATCCTGATGCTGCGGCTCACGTCGGGGCAGAGCATGGCGGTATCCTTTCTGATGCTGGCTGTGGCGACGACGGCGATGATGGCGGTCAACACCATGCTGATTGCGGTGCTTCCGTCGTATTTCGGCGTGATCGGAAGAGCTTCTTCCGTATCGGGCCTCTTAAATTCCTCGGTCTATGCAGGCGGCGCCGTCTCCACTTATGGGATCGGGGCGCTGTCGGTGGCCCTGGGATGGAATGCCACCATCGTGATCTGGTTTCTGATGGCGGCGGCTTCGGCAGTGATCTGCTTCCTGATTGTCCGGAGATGGATTGCTTACCGGAAGAAAATTCTGCAGATTTAGAAATTTCACATCCTGGAGGGAGTATAAAATGTCAAACAAAATTTATTTAATACCGGAAACAGGGACCTTTTATAAGGCAAACCTTCACTGTCATACCATCCATTCCGATGGCCGCCTGACGCCGGAAGAGGTTAAAAAGGCATACATGGAAGCGGGGTATTCCGTAGTAGCTTACACGGATCACCGGAAGTATCAGTGGCACAGGGAACTGATGGATGATCATTTCGTGGCGCTGGCCGCCTGCGAGGTGGACATCAACGAGCACTTTCAAGTGCCGGGGGATTTTTCCAGGGTGAAGACGTATCATATTAATTTGTACGATGCGAAGCCGGAGGAATTCTCAGAAGAGAAAAAACAGATCCCCCTTCCGGAGCGCCGCTATGGGGATTACCACTATATCAATGAATATATTGATCAAATGAAGGCGTATGGATTTTTCGCCTGCTACAATCATCCTTACTGGTCCCTTCAAAATTACGACGATTACAAGAATCTCCGCGGTTTCTGGGGAATGGAGATCTATAATTACGGATGTGAGCACGATGGGCTGTATGGCTATAACCCGCAGAGCTACGACGAGATGCTGCGTTTGGGCAACCGGCTGTTCTGCGTTTCCACGGATGACAATCATAACTCTTATCCGTTCGGAGATCCGCTCTGTGATTCCTTTGGCGGGTTTACCATGATTAAGGCGGAAAAGCTGACGTATGACAGCATCGTGGATGCTCTCTTAAAAGGCAGTTTTTACAGCTCTATGGGACCGGAGATTAAGGAGCTGTATGTGGAAGACGGCGTTCTGACTGTGAAAACCAGTCCGGTGGAGAAAATCTATGTGCTGATGGAAGGCCGCAACTGCCTTAAGAAAGTGGCCGGCCCGGGAGAGATGGTTACAGAAGCTTCCTTTGCGCTAACGGGAGATGAGACGTATATCCGGGTAACCTGTCAGGATGGAAGAGGCCTCCACGCGGATTCCAACGCTTATGAGCTGAACGGAAAAGAACCGGTGCTCCGTGAGTATGATATGCGTGTACTGTAAGCGGTATGAGGCAATGACTGAAAACAACGACGAATTATGAGGAGAAGCAGCAATGAGTGAAAAATATGGACGGGTAACCGTACCCACTGATGTGGATATGATTGAGGAAACGAAAGAAATCGTAAAACGCTGGGGAGCTGATGCTCTCCGTGACTGCGACGGCACCAGCATGCCGGACGAATTAAAGTCCATGCCGGTAAAAATCTACTCTACCTACTACACGACAAGAAAAGACAATCCGTGGGCAGAGGCCAATCCGGATGAAGTGCAGCAGATGTATCTGATGACAGAGTTCTATACGGCGATGGAAGCGGGAGAGCTTCGCATTCCGGTGATGAAGCATTTATACGATCAGCAGTTAAAGCCCAATACCATCGATGACATCAAACGCTGGTGGGAGGTGGTTGACCGCACGACCGGAGAGGTAGTGGCGCCGGAAGAGTGGAGTTACGACGAGGCGGCCAGAGAGGTTATTGTGGCACAGCCGGAGCGTTACCACGATTATACGGTCAGCTTCCTGGCCTTCATCATCTGGGACCCGGTACATATGTATAATTTTATTACCAACAGCTGGGAAAATGTGGAGCACCAGATTACATTTGACGTGAGACAGCCGAAGACGCAGCAGCACGTCATTGACAGGCTGAAAAACTGGATGGTGGAAAACCCGGATACGGATGTCGTGCGTTTTACTACCTTTTTCCACCAGTTTACCCTGGTATTCAACGAGTATGCAAAGGAAAAGTTCGTAGACTGGTTCGGTTACAGTGCCAGTGTAAGCCCTTATATCCTGGAGCAGTTTGAGAAGGAGGCAGGGTACCGGTTCCGTCCGGAGTATATCATCGACCAGGGATACCACAATAACACGAACCGCGTTCCGTCTAAGGAATTTAAGGATTTTCAAAAGTTCCAGCAGCGCGAGGTTGCGAAGCTGATGAAGGTCTTAGTGGATATCTGCCACGAAAACGGCAGGGAGGCCATGATGTTTTTAGGGGACCACTGGATCGGAACCGAACCGTTCGGGGAGTATTTTAAGGAAGTCGGCCTGGACGCAGTGGTGGGCTCCGTAGGGAACGGAACCACACTCCGCCTTATCTCCGATATCCCGGGTGTGAAGTATACGGAAGGCAGATTCCTGCCGTATTTCTTCCCGGATGTATTTCATGAGGGAGGAGATCCGATCAGGGAGGCGAAGGTCAACTGGGTCACTGCCAGACGCGCCATCTTACGCAAGCCAATCGACCGGATCGGTTACGGCGGTTATTTAAAGCTGGCGCTTCAGTTCCCGGATTTTATCCAGTATATCGAGGAAATCTGTGATGAATTCCGTCTGCTCTATGAAAATGTGGGAGGCCAGACTCCATATAACCACTTCACGGTAGGCGTCTTGAACAGCTGGGGAAAACTCCGCTCCTGGGGCACCCATATGGTAGCCCATGCCATTGATTACAAACAGACGTATTCTTACGCGGGTGTACTGGAAGGTTTGAGCGGCATGCCCTTTGATGTGAAATTTATCAGCTTTGACGATGTAATCGAAAATCCGTCTGTCTTAAAGGAATGCAGTGTAGTGATCAACGTGGGCGATGCATATACGGCACCCAGCGGCGGCAGCTACTGGCTGAATCCGGCAGTTTCCTGCGCGGTAAAGGAATTCGTGGCAGAGGGCGGCGGGCTCATTGGTGTGGGTGAGCCGTCGGCCTGTCAGCACGAGGGACGCTATTTTGCACTGGCCAGTGTCCTGGGCGTGGATAAGGAAGTGGGCTTCAGCCTCTCCACCGACAAGTACAACTGGGAGACCCACAGCCATTTCATCACCGAGGACAGCGGTGAGGAGATTCAGTTCGGCGAGGGCATGAAGAACATCTACGCTCTTCCGGATGCGAAGATCTTACGAAGCATTGGCCAGGACGTTCAGATGGCGGTTCATGAGTTTGGAAAGGGAAGAAGCGTATACTTAAGCGGAATTCCGTATTCCTTCGAGAACTCCAGAATGCTGTACCGCGCTATTTTCTGGGCGGCCGGCAGAGAGCAGGAGATGAAGAAGTGGTACAGTGACAATTTCAATGTGGAAGTGAATTATTATCCGGCCACAGGCAAATACTGCGTTGTCAATAATACGTATGAGCCGCAGGAGACAGTCATTTACAACGGAGAGGGAAAGGCTGAGGCCATGAGCTTAAAGGCGAATGACATTCTGTGGTTTGAAGCCTGAATATGAGCGGAATGTTTGAATGGACAGAATGAAAAGCAGCCTGCAGTCAGCCGGAAGACGGCAGGCTGCAGGCTGTCCGGTTTATGACTGTGAGCCGGCTGTAAGGAGAATATATGGATAAAGAATTGTATGTAAGGAAAAACTGGCTGTCAGCTGCGCCGGAGTTAAATGACAGAGAGGCAGAAGAGGCCTTTGCCGTCTGTGTGGAAACTGTAAAGCGGAATATGGCTTATTTTGGCAGGAGCTTTCCGGCAGCGGCCAGTGTGGATGGGATCTATCCAAAGACAGCAAATGACGACTGGACCGACGGATTCTGGACCGGCGAGCTGTGGCTTTCTTACGAGGAGACGAAAGACCCTGCTTTTAAGCGGGAGGCACTGGCTTCAGTGGCAGACTTTGAACGGCGCATGAAGGAACGGGTGGTGGTGGATCACCATGATATGGGATTTTTATTCAGCCCGTCCTGCGTGGCGGCATGGCGTCTGTTAAAGGGGGAAGAGGCGGAGGAAGCCGCGGTCAGCCAGGCCAGACGCACGGCTCTGGCGGCGGCGGACAATCTGATGGGAAGATTCCAGGAGAAAGGCGGATTCTTCCAGGCGTGGGGGACTGTGGGCGATCCGAAGGAATACCGTTTGATTATCGACTGCCTGCTCAATATGCCCCTTCTGTTCTGGGCGTCAGAGGTAACGGGTAATCCTGTTTACTGTGAGAAGGCAAAACGCCATATCAGAACGGCCATGGCCTGTGTGGTGCGGGAGGATTATTCCACGTACCATACCTACTACTTTGATCCGGAGACGGGAGCGCCTGTGAAGGGAATCACGTAGCAGGGCAACCGAGACGGCTCCATCTGGGCCAGAGGCCAGGCGTGGGGGATCTATGGAACTGCTTTAAGTTACGAATATTTTCACAATCCGGAATATGAAAGACTCTTTGATGGTGTGACAGCCTGTTTTATGGAACATCTTCCTTCTGATTTAATTCCCTACTGGGATTTCGATTTTCATGACGGAAGCGGGGAACCGAGAGATTCCTCCGCTGCGGCGATTGCTGCCTGCGGTCTCCTGGAAATGGCCAGGTGTGTGGATCAGGAAAAGGCAAAACTGCTTACGTCCATGGCTGCAAAACTGATGAAGGCCTTGACGGACCGGTGTCTCTTAAGAGAAGGTGCGCCGGGAGCCGGAATTCTGCTTCATGGAACGTATGCCAAACGGTCAGAGGAGAATGGAGTCCATGAGTCGGGAGTCGACGAGTGTAACCTGTGGGGGGATTACTTCTATATGGAAGCACTTATGAGAATGAGAAAGGATTGGGAACGGTATTGGTAATCGATGAACAGGAAAAAAGGCTGATTGAGGTGGTGCCTTCCGAGCGGCAGAGAAATCATCAGAAGCTGGAATTTTACGGTTTTCTCCATTTTACTGTAAATACGTTTACAGACAGGGAGTGGGGGGACGGAACGGAATCGCCTTCGATCTTTTGCCCGGAGAGGTTTGATGCAGACCAGTGGGCCAACGCTCTGGCGTCTTCCGGTATGAAAGGTGCGATTCTCACCTGTAAGCATCACGATGGCTTCTGCCTCTGGCCCAGTAAATATACGGACCATACAGTGGCTGCAAGTCCTTTCCGTGGTGGAAAGGGCGATGTGGTGCGGGAGGTATCGGAGGCTCTCCGGGCACACGGGTTAAAGTTTGGTATCTACTTGTCGCCCTGGGACCGCCATGAACCATGTTATGGAAAAGGAAACGAATACGACGATTACTTTGTGGGACAGCTGACGGAACTGCTGACAGGGTACGGAGACATTTTCTGTGTCTGGTTTGACGGCGCCTGCGGCGAAGGCGCCGATGGAAGGGTTCAGAGGTACGACTGGGACCGTTACTATGAGGTGATCAGACGTCTGCAGCCGGACGCCTGCATCTCTGTCTGCGGCCCTGATGTGCGCTGGTGCGGCAACGAAGCCGGAGACACCAGGGAGCAGGAGTGGAGCGTGGTGCCGGCCCGTTTGCAGGACAAGGAAAAGATAAAGGAAAACAGCCAGCAGAGTGATGAGACAGAGTTTCGTCAGAGGACGCTCTCCAGCAGCGACCAGGATCTGGGGAGCCGGGAGGTACTGGAGGGAGAGACGGATCTGGTGTGGTATCCCACCGAGGTGAATTTTTCCATAAGACCGGGCTGGTTTTATCACGCCTCTGAGGATGATCAGGTGAGAAGTCTGGAAAATCTGGTATCCATCTACGACCGTTCCGTGGGAGGCAACAGTACGATGCTTCTGAATATCCCGCCGACAAAAGAGGGGCTGATCCATGAGCGTGACGCTGAAAGGCTGAGAGAACTGGGGGCATACTTGAGAAGGCGTGAGGCTCATAATCTGGCCGAAGATGCAGAGATGACTGCCACCGGGTCCCAGATTGGTTACGTCGCAGCCAATATCAGGAGGGATGATGATGGATGCTATAAGACTCCCGACGGCGTCAGAAGCTGTGAGATTCGTCTGAGCTGGAAGGAACCGGTTAACGTATCCATGGTGGTAATCAAGGAGGAGATCAGGTTCAGCCAGCGGATTGAAACGTTCCGCATTCTCAGCGTTGACGATGGAGTGAGCCGCATACTCTATGAAGGGAAAACGGTCGGATACCGGAAAAATGCGGTGTTTGAACCTGTCATGACGAAAGAAATCCGGCTGGAGATTCTCGAGAGCCGGGTTGCCCCGGTAATTCGTTTTTTTGGGGTGTATTGAGAGACACTCATTGATTACGAGAGATACCTGGCTTTGACTTTTTGTAAGAATATGGTAGAATAAGTTTAAATGATCAAGCAGGCAATGAAGATGGGCCGGGAATCTATATCTGTTTCCTGTCCTGTCTTTATTGCCTGTTTGCAGATTTTTTGCTGACGAAATAAAATAGTCTGGTAAGGGTTCCGGATTTGGCAGATCAGGAAATACGGGAGGAAATAGTATGGACTTTAAAACTTCTTTTTATCACCATCAGGCCTTTCTGATGGAGGGCGCTCTGGGTGAACGGCTGAAGCGGGAGTATGGCCTGATGCCGGATAAAAGCCTTGCTCTGGCGAAGCATGTGTACAGCCTGAAAGGAAGGAATGCGCTGAAAGAACTCTGGCTGGAATATGGCGCCATAGCGGATAGATACCAGCTTCCGTTTCTGGCAGTGACGCCCACACGCAGAGTCAATCAGGAGCGTGTAAGGAGCAGATCGGATGAGGGCGTGATTGGGGATAATGTCAGCTTCCTTCAAAGAATAAAAAGAGAATGCAGGGCAGAGATGTATGCGGGAGGTATGATTGGCAGCCGGGGAGACGCGTATACAGGCAGAGGCGCTCTGGGAGAAAACGAGTCCAGAATGTTCCACAGATGGGAACTGGATCAGTTTAGCGAGGCAGGCGTTGACTTTCTCTATGCGGCCTTGATCCCGACGCTGCCCGAGGCGGCCGGGATGGCCTGGGCCATGGCTGAAACAGGAATTCCTTATATCGTCAGCTTCACAATTCAGAGAAGTGGAACGCTGATCGACGGGACTCCTATTTGCGATGCAATCACGTATATCGATAACCGGGTATCTGATCCGCCGGTCTGTTATATGACAAACTGTGTCCATCCGCGGATTGCATACGAGGCGCTGTCACAGCCGTTCCAGGACAAGGAACTGTTGAAACGGCGCTTTCTGGGAATACAGGCGAATACGGCGCAGTTGTCATATGAGGAACTGGATAATGCTGCAGAACTGGTAACCTCTGAGCCTGAGGCGCTGGCGGAAGATATGATGGCGCTTAAGGATATTTGCTGTCTCAAAATATTTGGCGGGTGCTGCGGAACGGATGGAAGGCATATGAGGGAGATTGCGCGGCGTCTGGACTGATAGCTGACGGTTCTATCTGCTGTCAAACGACGATTATTTTTGATTACGAATAATTGTCTGACTTTTTGATTGAGTTTTTGTCTGTTCTGCTTTATAATTTAACAAAAGAAGCAAAAATCCACCGCACTGGAAGCGGAGGGCTAAATTGCCGGAAACAAACTTTTGTGATAGATAAAGGATAGAAAGAGGTGGAATTATGATACAACCGGGCGAGGCTGGAAGAACGGTCCGTTCTTTTTTTGATGCATATCTGATTCGGCGGAATGCAGAGGACACGCTGAACTGTGTGACAGATACCGTGCATTGGGTGGGAACCGGAAAGTCTGAACTGACAGTGGGACGGAACCAGGCAAAACAGGCACTGGCTACAGAATTTTCCCAGATGCCGGAACCGTTTGGAATAGAGTATGACAGCTTCGATGAAATGGTTGTTTCCGATCGCTGTGCCGTCGTTCTTCTTACGGCTAATGTATATCCGCCCGGGGACGAAGCGGACGCGATCTGGTTCCGGGTGAGCGCCGCCTGCGTTGAGGGTGAGGATGGAGTCTGCAGAATCGCTTCGATTCACGCATCGACGCCTGAAAGCCGACAGGAGGAGGGCGAATATTTTCCGGAATCCACGCTGGACCGGTATGAGCTGGAACGTCAGCTTGGAACAAAGGCGCTGGATATCATGGGGAAAAGTATTCCCGGCGGAATTATGGGCGGCTACCTGGAGCCAGGGCTCCCTCTTTACTATATCAATGATTTTATGCTGTCATATCTGGGCTATTCCTATGACGAATTTGTGAATGCGACAGAGGGCATGATTATAAACTGTGTGCATCCGGATGACCGGGAAGCTGCGGTACATATTTTCGAGGAAGCGCTTGATGAGAGCAGTGATTATACGGATTACTGCCGGATCTTAAAGAAAGACGGAAGCTATATCTGGGTCAGCGCCCTGGGAAAAAGAGGAGAGTCTGTAGATGGCCGGGCAGTCTGTATCTGTGTAGTCAGGGATGTTTCAGGAGAAGTGGAAGCGAGAGAGCATTTGAAATGCCAGGCAGAAGAGCAGGCGAGGCAGGCGAAACAGTACGACCATCTGTTCCAGTCAATGCTTTGCGGCATTGTACAGTACCGCTTAACAGACATGGGAGTTGTGTTTAAAAATGCCAACCGTGAGGCGATCCGTATATTTGGCTACGAACCGGAAGAATTCTGGCAGAAAAAGGACTGGAATATGCCCCTGCTGATCGCGGAGGAAGACAGGGAGAGCATTTTAAAAGAGATTGGGACACTGCGCGAGAATGGAGATAAATCTGATTTTGAGTACCGTCTGCTCAGGAAGGATGGGCTTCCCTGCTGGATCATCGGTACGGCCGAGGTCCTTCTGGACAGTGACGGGGAACAGATCATTCAGAGCGTTTTTATCGATATCAATGAGCGGAAGAGGGCAGAATTGAACGAACAGCGCCTTACAAGACAGGTGGAGGCCAGTAATGAGATCATCCATCGGGCCCTTGAGCATACGATGACCTGTGAGTTTTACTACTATCCACAGACCGGCGAATGTCAGGTCCCGGAACGGACCTGTAAAGTCTATCACTGCCGGAACCGGTATGACAACATGCCGTTTGGGTTTGCAGAGGAAGAGGTAGATGAAGCGTATTATCCCGCTTTCTATGCGATGTACGAACAGATTCACAACGGAGAGAGAACCGCCACCTGCGAATTCCGCGGAAAAAGCCGCAGTTACTGGAGCCGTCAGACCATGTCCGTCATTCTCAGCGACGAAGAAGGAAAACCGCAGTTTGTCATTGGTATTGTGGAAGACATAACCCGGGAGAAGGAGATGGAGGTGGCTTTGGAGGAGGCCAGGTCCCGTGACAGTTTGACCGGCCTTTATAACAAGGAGAGCGGAATCCGCATGATTCAGGAGTACCTTGCCTGCGAAAGGGGGCCGGGAGAACACGGCGTCATGATGCTTCTGGACATGGATGATTTTGAAGATATCAACCAGAAGGAGGGCAATGTCTTTGCAGATGCGGTTCTGCAGGAGGTAGCGGATGTTCTCCGGCAGATAACGGAAAAGGAGAGCATTCCGATTCGCCTGGGCGGAGATGAATTTATGCTTTTCCTAAAAAACTGCAACAAACGGGAGGCTGGCATCATCGGCCCGCGCATAGCCGCCATGATAAGAAATATTATTCTCAACACGGAAAAAGACATCCAGGTCGCAGCCAGCATCGGAATGTGCAGCACCGAAGTGACAGACGAATACAATGCGCTCTACTGCTGCGCCGAGAGCACCTTAAAATACGTTAAGGATCACGGCAGAGGCAATGCTGCCTGCTATCTCGACACCTCCAGAGAGGTAGGGGTGTTCCTTACGCAGATGTACCCGGAGGAATTCCAGGTAAACACGGTTGACCGGGAGATACTGCATCCGGAAAAGGATCTGGTTTCCTTTGCTCTGGAGCTTTTGGGACGGTCGAAAAATATCAACGACGCTGTGTTCCTGCTGCTATCCCGTATTGGAAAGAAGTACCATTTCGACCGGGTGTCGATTATTGAGGCGGACAAAGCTTTTCTGTCCTACCATTTTTCCTATCAGTGGGCGCGTCACCACGCGGATCTGCAGCTGGGACAGGATTTCTATGCTTCGGAGGAAGATTTTGAAATCTGCGCCAATATGTATGATGAGGATGGCCTGGCCGACCATAACGTGAGGGACGGAATCTCCCATATTGCCTCCTGTCTTCATGCCGCGATCTGGAATTACGGGGAATATGTTGGTTCCATGAGCTTTGAGATCGATCAGGAGAATTATCAGTGGACCGGGGAACAGCGGAAGCTGTTGAAAGAGCTGGTGAAGATAGTCCCCTCTTTTATTATGAAATCAAAGGCGGATGCAGTGAGCCAGGCAAAAACGGATTTCCTGTCCCGCATGTCCCACGAGATCCGCACTCCAATGAATGCCATAAGCGGTATGACCATGATCGCCAAGAGCGTGCTGGATGACCGGGAGAAGACGCTGGACTGCCTGGAGAAGATTGAATCAGCCAATACCTACCTGCTGGAACTGATTAATGATATTCTCGATATGTCCCGGATTGAGAGCGGTAAAATGGAGCTAAACTATGAAGCGATGGATTTGGAACAGCAGCTCTCCAATCTGGAGTCCTTATTCCGCGCCCAGGCCGAGGCGAAGAACCTGGTTCTGACCTTTGACAATGATTACAGGAAAAAAAGGCTTCTGCGGGCAGACAGTCTGCGGCTGAACCAGATTCTGGTTAATATTATTGGAAATGCTATCAAATTTACGGAGACCGGCCGCGTTGCAGTCTCTGCGAATGTGCTGGAGGAAGAGCCCAGGGCATTGATCCGTTTTTCCGTCACGGATACGGGAATCGGCATCGAGCCGGCCGCATTGCGGAGAATCTTCAATGCCTTCGAGCAGGCGGATGCACTCACTGCCTCACGCCATGGAGGCACTGGACTGGGACTGTCCATATCCAGCCGCCTGGTGCAGATGATGGGAGGCACGCTGGAGGTGCGCAGCGAACCGGATCAGGGATCGGAGTTCTTCTTTACCCTGAGTCTGGAATATGCCTGCGAGAATACAGAAGAAAGTCCGTCAGCGGAACAGGAGGCCAGTATTCCGGATTTTAAGGGACGGCGTGTTCTGCTGGCCGAGGATAATGAACTGAACCGGGAGATTGCGCAGACCATTCTGGAGATGAACGGTTTCACCGTGACCTGTGCGGTGGATGGGCAGGAAGCGCTTGATCTGTACTGCGGGAAAGAGCCTGGCTGGTTTGATGTGGTTCTGATGGATATCCGCATGCCTGTTATGGATGGACTGGAATCAGCCAGACGAATCCGGACCTCCGGACATCCGGATGCCCGCACAATTCCCATCATCGCCCTGACGGCAAACGCCTTTGACGAGGATACGAAAAAATCGCTGGCCAGCGGCATGAACGGTCATCTGTCGAAGCCGATTCAGGTGGATCAGATGCTTGAGGTGATGGGACGCTGCATGGGTTTGATATCATAGAGTACGGCAGAAGGGGAGATTATGTATTCATTTTTACTTGTTATTATTTATATGGCCTTTATCAGTCTGGGCCTTCCGGATTCCCTGGTAGGTTCGGCCTGGCCTGTTATACACACGGAGCTGAATGTGCCCGTTTCCTATGCAGGGATGATCACGATGGTGATTGCGGCTGGTACCGTTATTTCCAGCCTTCTTTCTGACCGTCTTACGAAAAAGCTTGGAGCTGGCCTGGTGACGGCGGTCAGTGTGCTGATGACGGCGGTCGCTTTATTCGGTTTCTCAGTATCCGGTTCCTTTCTTCTTTTGTGCCTGTGGGCAGTTCCGTACGGGCTTGGTGCGGGAGCGGTGGACGCGGCACTGAATAACTACGTAGCGCTTCATTATGCCTCACGCCATATGAGCTGGCTGCACTGCTTCTGGGGGCTGGGCGCCGCGGCCAGTCCTTATATCATGAGATACTGCCTGACCGGCGGTTATGGCTGGCACAGCGGTTACCGTGCGGTTTCCATCATCCAGTTCGTTCTGACAGCCGGACTTTTCATCAGTCTGCCCCTCTGGAAACAGGCCAACAGAGAAAAGGGAGACGGCGCCCGGAACGCTGCAGCGGTGAAAGAAGAAAAACGGATCTCGGAGAATCCCTCTTCCGGGAAGACGCTCAGCCTATTGCAGACCATAAGATTAAAGGGTGTTCCCTTGGTGATGGCAGCATTTTTTTCCTACTGTGCCGTGGAGCAGACGATGATGCTCTGGGCAAGCAGCTATATGGTGCAGGTTCGGGGAATGGATGTGAATCTGGCAGCGGGATACTCCTCACTGTTTTTCTTCGGCATTACCTTTGGACGCTTTTTAGGCGGGTTTGCAGCCGACTGGCTTGGAGACCGGGGGCTGATCCGCATCGGTATTGCCACGATTGTGGTGGGACTGATTCTCGTGGCGGCTCCGGTAAAAACCAACATGCTGGTGCTTGCCGGTCTGGTGGTGATTGGGTTCGGCTGTGCCCCTGTATATCCGGCGATCATCCATGCGACTCCCTATAACTTTGGACGGGAAAATTCCCAGGCTGTCATAGGTGTTCAGATGGCCAGCGCCTATATCGGAACGACATTTATGCCGCCGCTGTTCGGAGTCCTTGCCTCCATTACAAATATCAGCAGCCTTCCTTTCTACATACTGATCCTGACGGTTCTCCTGCTTGTGATGTCGGAAAAGCTGAACCGGACGGTGGACCGGAGGAGGAACCGGTAAAACTGCCGGCTGGAACGTTTCTGGCTACACCGGCCGGAATGAGCAGGAGGGATCATATTGACAGCCTGCTCTCCATGCGGGAAGGCTATCACGTGACCGGAAGACATCCGGGATATAAAAAATACAGTTCCCCTGGTGAGCGAAGTTAAGTCATTCAGAAAGATGAGGCCGAAAGGTGATGATGATCCCATCACTTTTCGGCCTCATTGATCTGCCCGGATCGGTCATGCTGTGATCCGGAAGCGTTATACTCCCCTTATAACCGGCTGTATCTGCTGATTCTCCAGCGCTTCCCGAAGCGTATCTTCAATCAGTTCGGTACGCGCGATCATGGAGGACGGCTTTTTAACCGGATCGTCCTGACCAAACGGAACGAAGAAGATGTTTTTGGTGTGAAACAGCTCGCCGATATTTTTAAAGTTCATTCCCAGTGCATCGTTTGTGGAGACGGAAATGACCAGCGGTTTTCCATTGCGCAGATGGGCTTTTGCCGCCATGAGCACGGGAGTGTCCGTAATGCCGGAAGCCAGTTTTGCCAGTGTGTTGCCGGTGCATGGGGCAATGAGAAGAACATCCAGATACCCTTTGGGACCGATGGGTTCTGCCTCTTCGATTTTTAAAATCGGTGCATTTCCGGTCATTTCAGATACTCTCCGGATAAACTCTCCGGTATCCCCGAAACGGGAATCCGTAGTCTGAACGTGATCGGAGAAAATGGGGTGGAGAATAGCCCCTGTTTCAACAAGACGTTTTATTTCCTGTTCTATTTTTGAAAAGGTACAGAATGATCCGGTTATGGCCAGACCAATGTGTTTGCCTGCTAAATCCATAGTAAAACTCCTTTCTTACAGGTGATCCATGACAGCTTCATAGAGGATTTCAGCCGAGGACATGGGGGCGTAGACGCCCGGCAGCCCGGGACATAATTTGGCAGGAATACCGAGGCGCCTGCAAGTTTCGAAATCCACGCCTCCGGGGGCGGAAGCAATATCGACAATGGCAGCTTCCGGTTTTGCCGCTTCAAGGAGAACGGAATCCAAAACCATGGCGGGAATTGTGTTAAAGATAAAATCGAATCGGTCGATGTCACCGGTCAGATCCTCCAGCAGCACAGTATCGTATCCGAGACAGTCTGCATGAGCCAACTGTCTGTCGTCTCTGGCGGCAACGGTAACCGCGGTGCCCAGTCCCTTCAGCCGGTCAGCCAGTGTGCGGGCACAGCGGCCCCAGCCTAATACGAGGCACCGGCTTTTATAAAGGTTAATGGGACTTAAGGAGATTGCCTCTGCGAGAGCCCCTTCCGCGGTGGCGGCGCTGTTCTTGCAGGCGACCGTCTCCATCTGCATAAAATCATGGCAGGGAATCCTCCGGGACTCGCAGTGCGCCTTTACGGAAGGCGGAATATTGCCGCCAAACAGGGTATGGCCTTTCGTTAAATGGTTCAGAAAGGTGTCGATCTCCAGCCCCTCCAAATGATTGTCGGAGAAAATGGTATGGCCGTCCTTCGAAAATGGTACGGGGCAGAGAATAATATCGGAAGTCTCCATTGCATCCCTGAGTGAGAATGCGGGAGTGGAATTGTCATAGTATAAAAGCGTCTTTTGGCCGGCCTTTTTTAACCGGCGGGTCAGGTAGAGCTGCCTGGGATCTCCGCCCAGGATCAGAAATTGATGCATGCAGAAGCTCCTTTCGCCTTAAAGCCTCCAGCGGTCTGCAGGTTTTGCGTGCCGCCGGAAAAGATGGGGTTCTCCTGTTTTATATGAAAATAAAAAATGGATTGTGACAGGTACCATTGACAAAAGGTTGTCATAGTTTTAAGTATAAAGAAAGAGTCGGAGAATGGTATTATGAGACAGAGTATTTTTAAGGGAAGCGCCGCCGCACTGGTCACTCCCATGAAGCCAGGCGGCGGCCTGGACTTTACAGCCTTAAGAAGGCTGACAGACAGAGTACTGGCCGGGAAGACCGACGCAGTGGTGGTAAATGGCACAACCGGCGAGTCTGCGACGCTGAGCGACCGGGAAAAGCTTGCTGTGATCGAGGCTGTGATTGAGACCGTGGATGGGCGGGTCCCCGTCATTGCCGGTACCGGGAGCAACTGCACAAGACATGCCGTGGAGCTGTCGAAAGAAGCGCAGAGGCTGGGCGCGGACGCGCTTTTACAGGTGACGCCTTATTACAATAAAGCAACCCAGGAAGGCCTGGTGCGCCATTTTACAGCAGTGGGGGACAGCGTGGATATCCCCATTCTTCTGTACAATGTTCCCAGCCGCACGGGGGTATCGATACAGCCGGAAACGTATCAGATTCTTTCCGGCCATCCCAATATCAGGGGGACCAAGGAGGCGGGCGGAGACTTATCGGCGCTTGCGAAGACCGCTGCTTTATGCGGGGATGGGTTTGATATTTATTCGGGCAGTGACGATCTGACTGTTCCGGTGATGGCGCTGGGAGGCAGGGGCGTGATATCGGTACTGGCCAATCTCATGCCGTGGGAGATGCATGAGATGTGCCGTCTGTTTCTGGAGGGGAGAATAGAGGAGAGCAGAAACCTGCAGCTGAAGCTGATGGAGGTTATGGAGGCCATGTTCTGGGAGGTGAATCCGATTCCTGTGAAAGCCGCGCTCTCTATTCTGGGAATCTGTGATGAGTTCTGCAGGCTTCCTCTGACTCCGATGGAGACGGAAGAAAAAGAACGGCTGGCGGAGGTGCTGAAGAGCGTTTGTAATTAAATAATATGGAAAGAAGGCAGAGAGTACTGTTTTATCAGTATTCTCTGCCTTCTTTCGTATGCCAATCCATCTTCTGTGCCCTTTTTTATCAATTTAATAATGCAGTGCTACACAGAAGATAAATAAATGATAAATTGTATAAATACATAGTGATACATAGGTGCAATCGTTCTCATATATAATACTTTAACAAATGATAAAACCGTGATAAAATAAAAATGCATTAATAATTACCAATTATTTATCATGATAAATAAAAGAATATGTGAAAAAGTCGGAGAGTATGAAAAACTGGTGTTTCCAGGTTTGTGAAACATACTGTCTCTGTATTTTTGCATGAAAAGTGTGAAAGGCATAATAAGATGATACACGTTTCACTGAATATGAGTGACCGGGTTTGCACGTAAACAGCCAAAAGATGGCTGCCGGGTGTACGAAAAGGAGGAAAAAAGATGAAAAAGTGTTTATCAGTTTTACTGTCGGCGGTAATGGCAGCCTCTCTTCTGGGAGGATGCGGATCAGCGGATCAGAAACCGACGTCACCGGCTGCCGCAGAATCCACTGCGGAAGGCAGTACAACGGCGGAAGCGGCACCAGCTCCGGAGAAGGCGGAGACGGCACCGGGTGAGAAAAAGCAGATTTCTCTGTGGTTCTGGAGCGCTCCGGCGGATCAGCAGGTTCTCTTAAAACAGATTATTGAGGACGACATCAATGCGGTTCAGGATGACTACGTATTAAACATTGAATTCCATGCGGGTAATGATCAGAACATTGCAACAGCGCTGGCAGCCAACAGCGGACCGGATATCGTCTTTACTTCAGGCCCCTCTTATGTGACCAATTACGCTTCGGCCGGTAAGCTGGAAAATCTGGACCGGTACGCGGAGAAGTACGGCTGGAACGACCGGCTGCTGGAACCGATCTATAATCTGGGCACTTACGAAGGATCGCTCTATGGCCTGTCGAACTCCCTGATGGTTATGGGCGTCTTCTATAATAAGAAAGTGCTCTCTGATAATGGCTGGGAAGTCCCGAAGACCATCGAGGAGATGGAGACAATCATGAAGGCGGCCCAGGAGAAAGGTCTTTACGGAAGCGTAACGGGCAATAAGGGATGGAAGCCTGTCAATGCCAACTATTCCAGCCTGTTTTTAAACCATATCGCGGGACCGGAAAAGGTGTATGAATGTCTGAAGGGCGAAGCGAAATGGAACAACCCCGATATGGTGGAGGCGCTGAATAAATCGGCAGAATGGTATCAGAACGGCTGGCTCGGCGGTGACAACTATACGGATCTGAACTTCGATGAGAGCGTCCAGCTTTTGTCCATGGGTATGGCGCCTTTCTTCGTCGGACCTTCCAATGTATTCCAGTGGGCACCAAAGTATTTCCGGGGTCTCACAGAAGACGATTTTGGATTCTTCCCGTTCCCGGCTACCAATGATAGGGTGAAATATCCGACCTATACGCTGGGGGTTACCTCCTGCCTGTCGATCAACGCTTTTTCTCCTTACAAGGACGAGTGTGCGGAGATTCTGGATAAGATCATGACGAACGATTTTATGGTCAAGCTGACGAAGGATTGGCCCGGATACTGGGCAATCCCGCTGAAACAGTATGATATACCGGCAGATACCATGACGGGGATCTCCGCGGTGTTCTGCGACGTTATGATCGATACCTTAAAAGCGATTGAGGAAGGAAATTACGGATATTATACGACCAGCTTCTGTCCGCCGGCCACGGATGTCGCGCTGCAGGATATCGATGGTGTGTGGCTTGGGACCATGAGCGCGGAGGAGGTTTTAGACAGAACGGATGCGGAATTTGAGAAGGAACTTGCCAATGGCCTGGTAGTCCCGCTGCCAAAACGGTAGAACGGGCGGGCAAATCAGTTTAGGAGGAGACAGAGCCGGACGGGTATTACATGTCCGGCTCTGCTGCAAAGGAGGGTAAAAATGAAACGCAGACGAGATTATCTATTGCTTCTCCCGGCTTTTGTGCTGAGCATGGCCGTTGTGTTTATTCCAGGTGTGATGACGATATTTGCGTCATTCACGGACTGGAATGGCGTTTCCATGAATTTTCATTTCATAGGACTGCGGAATTTCTCCGAGCTTTTCGGTGATAAGATATTCTGGAGGGCAATCTATGACAATGTGAGATGGGTTGCGCTGTTTCTGACAATTCCTGTGGTGATCGGACTTTTGACATCCGTGCTTCTGCTGAACCGCAGACACAAGGGACTGTACCAGATGCTGTTTTTATTCCCATATGTACTTGCGCCAGTGACCAATGTGGCCGTATGGCAGAACATTATTTACAATCCGATTTTCGGACTGGTGGGCTATTTAAACCGTCAGGGCTTTCATATTCCATCTCTGCTCAGTGATATGAAAACCGCTTTGTATGCGGTTGCTGCCACAGATATCTGGCACTACTGGGGATTTTTAATGGTGGTCTACTTAGCCTCCTTAAGGCAGACGCCGGAGGATCAGGTGGAGGCGGCTCGGGTGGAAGGATGCAGCGGATGGCAGCTGTTTCGCTACGTCTATTTCCCCAATATGCTTCCAACCTTTAAGCTGATGATGATCATGTCTGTCATAAATTCTTTCCTGACGTATGACTATGTTTACCTGATGACATCGGGAGGTCCTGCGCACTCGACGGAGATGCTGAGTACCTATGCATATACGTTTGCATTTGCGTCTCTTCAGGTTGGAAAGGCGGCAGCTATCGCTCTCTTCATGAGCTTTTTCGGGCTGATTGCCTCCTTTGTCTACATCCACCTGTCACAAAATGAGATTATGTCATAGAGGCCAAGTGCCGGAAAGGAGTTTATATGGCAGTAATGGGTAAGAAAAAGCGGATCGTCACGCTGGTTACGGTTCATGCGATCCTGATTCTGCTGGTGATCACGGCGCTGTTTCCAATTGCACTCGTCGTGCTTAACAGCTTCAAGCCCCATGTGGCGATTGTTGCCAATCCGCTGTCCTGGCCGGAGAGCTTTACGCCGGTCAACTATACCAGCGCATGGAGCTATGCCAAGTTCGGCATCGGGTTTAAAAACAGTATCATTCTGGCGGCCTGTACGATAGTGATTGTGCTGTTTACCTCGACCCTGGGCGGCTATGTGCTCGCCACAAGAAGAGGAAAAGTGGTGAATCTGGCGCTTGTGTATTTCATGATTGTTATGACGATCCCGATTCAGCTGTTTTTATTTCCGCTTTATTATGTGATGTCCTATTTAAAACTCGTGGGTACGGTTGTGCCGATCAGCTTCATTCTTGCAGCCAGAAATATACCGCTGGCGCTGTTTCTGATGCGGACATTCTTTTTAAACGTTCCCAAAGAACTGGAGGAAGCCGCCAGAATTGACGGAGCCAATACGGGGCACGTATTGTGGTATGTTATGGCGCCCGTTGTGTCTCCCGGCCTTCTGACCGTCAGCGTAATCGTGGGCCTTAACGCATGGAATGAGTTCCTGATCACCTCGACCTTTCTTCAGGGTGAGAAAAATTTCACTGCAACGCTGATGCTTCGCAGCATGTCAGGGCAGTTTGGATCGGACATCGGGATTATGATGGCCGGAGCCATGATCTTAATCGCGCCAGTCCTCATTTTCTTTATGATCACGCAGCGCTATTTCATCGACGGGCTGGTCTCCGGATCTGTCAAGGGATAAGTATAGAAAGGAACACTTTAAATGAAAGCATTTTTAATTCTGATTGACAGTTTAAACCGTCATTTCCTTCCGTGCTATAATCCGGATACTAAGGTGACGGCAGAACACCTGACCAGATTTTCACAGGAAAATATTACCTTTGACTCCCATTACGTGGCTTCCGCTCCCTGCATGCCTGCAAGACGGGATATCTTTACGGGGAGAATCAATTTTCTGGAGAGAAACTGGGGCGGTATGGAACCATTTGATGTTACACTCATCAGTAAACTTCGGGAGCATGGGATTTTCACACATATTACAACGGACCATCCACATTATTTTGAGATCGGTGGGGAGAACTACTGCCAGATGTTTCATACGTGGAACTTTGAGCGGGGGCAGGAAGGGGATGTCTGGGTATCGAGAGTGAAGGGAAGCGATATTCCCCAGCCGCATTATGGAAAGGTCAATCGTCAGAATCAGTTAAACCGTCTGGCCTATACGAAGGAGGAGGAGTATCCGACACCGAGAACTTTTAGGTCTGCATGTAACTGGATTGACAGCAACCGCGATGCGGATGATTACTTCATGATGGTCGAAGCTTTTGATCCTCATGAGCCTTTTGACTGTACGGAAAATTACAGGGAACTGTATCCCGATACGTATGATGGACCGTATTTCGACTGGCCGTCATACAAGGCGCTTAATGAGGAGACTCCGGAGGCAATGGAACATTTGCGGAATGAGTATTCGGCAACGCTGACCATGATGGACCACTGGTTTGGAACGTTTATCCAGAAGCTTAAGGATACGGGGATCTATGATGAATCCCTCATTGTGGTGACGTCGGATCACGGCCATATGCTGGGGGAACACGGATTTGCGGCGAAAAATTTCATGCCTGCCTACCAGGAACTGGTTCATATTCCGCTGTTCGTTCATCTGCCCGGTTCTGCATATGCGGGCAAACGGATCAGCAGTCTGACACAGAATATTGATCTGATGCCGACGTTTCTGGAGTATTTTAAGACAGAGACGCCGAAGACCGTACAGGGAAAGAGCCTGCTGCCAATGATTCCGCATGATACGCCGGTTCGTGATAAGGCGGTCTATGGCTGGTTTGGCAAGGCGGTTAATGTGACGGACGGAACACATACCTATTTCCGTGCTCCGGTATCCGAAGATAATCAGCCGTGCTTTCTGTATGGTGCGATGCCGACCACATTTTTGAAGTATTGGGATATAAAACCAGGGGATTATGAGATGGGCACGTTTCTGCCGTATACGGATTACCCGGTCTATAAGGTCAGATACCGGGTGGAAGGCCATTATCCGGAATGTCCGGAAGGACTGGACTATGTGCGGGAGAATTTACTGTTTGACATTCAGTCAGATCCATGTCAGAACAGACCGATAAAAGATAAGGCGCTGGAACTGGAAATGATTGAGAAGCTGCGCGCCGCACTTTTGGAATATCAGGCGCCGCAGGAACAGCTGATACGTCTCGGAATAAAAGAAAACAGAGGTGAAACCGTTGAAGAAACCAAACGTTATCATGATTAACAGCGACCATCAGGCACTGCATCAGTGGACATTCTATGAAAACAAGCCGTATCGGCCGTTTTTCGAACAATTTGTGGAGGAAGGAGCGGAATTTACACACGCCTGCTGTGCGGCGCCTCTGTGTGGGCCGTCGAGAAGAACGCTTCTCACAGGTCTGTATCCGCATGCACATAAACAGTATCACAATGAGACCAATCCGCCGTACAGCGATGAAGTCTATCTGGATTCTCTGGCCGAAGCAGGGTATCGGAACTACTATTTTGGCAAATGGCATGCAGGGCCGGGGTGTGCGCTGGACCATCACTGCGAAGGATTGTCTCCGGAGGAGTATGGGAATCCATATGTCACAAAGGAATATAAAGACTATTTGAAAAAACGGAATCTTCCGGCGGCCGCTCACCGGATCGAAAGGGTCTTTTTCTGGGCGGATAAGAGCCAGCAGGCGTATCAGAAGGGCTCTCCGGATGAAGTGCCGAGAAATGGAGAACTCTTTAAACTGCAGGACCCCAGACACTGCTGTGAAGCCGCTTACGGAATTACGGTGACTCCCAAGGAAACATTGGAATTTTTCTTCCTGTCAGAATTGGCATGTGAAAAACTGGAAGAACTGAGCGCAGATGGAGATGAGGCTCCATTTTCCCTGAGAGTGGATTTCTGGGGACCTCATCAGCCATACTTTCCAACTCAGGAGTATTATGATCTGTATAAGGATGTCTCTTATCCGCCCTATGCCAGTTTCAGCAGCGGCCTCGATGGGAAACCGGAGGTTTATTTCACGGAGAAAAATGTACCGATCGGAAAAGACAACCGCATCGTTATTCCCAATGCTCTTGACTGGAAAGCATATGAAGAGATGCTCAAATGCTGTGCGGCGCAGATTACAATGATCGACGAGGCTGTCGGCAGAATACTGGATAAGGTAAAGGAACTGGGAATGGAAGAAAATACGATCATTATCTGGACTGCCGACCATGGCGATGGTCTTGCCTGTCACGGAGGCCATTTCGACAAAGGGTCGTATTTATCCCAGGAGGTTTTAAGAGTTCCTTTAGGAATCAAGTGGAAAGGAACCATAGAGGCGGGAATGAAGATCGATGCTCCGGTCTGCACGGTCGATGTGCCTGTGACAATTATGGATGCGGCCGGATTAACGTACAAAAACAGCGTGCACGGAGAAAGCCTGATTCCGATCTGCCAGGGAAAACGGAAGCCGGAGTACGCAGTGAGCGAAACGTATGGTCTTGGGTATGGGGAGTATGTGAAGGCAAGGGCAGTCACGGATGAAAATTACAAGCTGATTGCTACGCTGGGACAGACCTATGAACTGTATGATTTGAAGGCTGATCCGTATGAGCTGAAAAACCGGTATGACGATCCGGACTACCGTGCGGTCCAGGCAGAGATGACGAAGAAATTAAAAGAGTGGCAGAGAGAAACCGGCGACAATATTCCGTTTTTTCATTGAGACAGATTACCATCGAACGGAGGTTAGGGGTATCATACAGAGAGGAGAAGGTATGACATTAAAAGAAATTGCACAGGAGACCGGACTGTCTGTTTCGACAGTATCCAGGATTATCAATAAAGAAAACTACAAGTGCACCTCACGGGAAGCGGAAGCCAGAGTGTGGGAGATTGTACGGAACTCAGGCTATACCCCTAACCTGATGGCAAAAGAGTTAAAAAAGAACGGGTCAAAAAGACCAATGAGCCGCAATATCTCCTGCCTTTTTGCCAGAACGGAAAATTCTGTGGCAGAACAGTTTTTTTCTCCGATAGCACAGGCGGTAGAACAGGAAGCCCTTGTTCAGGGCTGTCCCCTCGGCTATTCTTTTTCCATGCTGCATATTTCAGAAATACAGAATGAGAGGATCAGCCAGCTGGAAAAGGATGGGATCGTTGTGCTGGGAAAACCGGGAAGCGATCTGGACCGGCTTTTGCGGGATAAATTCAAGAATGTGGTGGTGGTTGGAATTGATGTGAATGAGGTCCCGTTTGACCGGGTCCGGTGTGACGGATACGAGGCAGCGAAAACCGCGATCCGGTATTTGTATGATTTAGGCCACCGCAGAATCGGTTACGCGGGATTAAAAGATATTTCTGCATATGATGCATATTTTGATTTCTTTACCGAGCACAACATGAAGATCGATGAATCTGTGATCCATGGCTACAAGTCTGCATTCGGGATTGACTATAAAGCGGCCTGTGCCTTCCTTCAGGCAGAGAAGGATCTGCTTCCAACGGCATATTTCTGCAGCTGTGATATGATTGCGGTCGGTATTATCCGGGCGTGCCGGGAACTTAAGATTAAGGTGCCGGAAGAATTATCGGTTGTAGGAATTGATAATATCGAGATGGGACAGATTGTTTCGCCAATGCTGACGACCGTCAATGTGCCTGTGAGGGAGATGGGGCGCATGGCTGTGAAGATTCTGCTGGACCGGATCAATAAGGGGCATACATCGGCAGTCAATATCGAGTTTCCGACAGAACTTGTAAAAAGAGAAAGCTGCGTGGCGCTGCCCGTGAAAAAGGCGTGAGGTCTCTGCCGCAGTGATAATCACGGGGACCTCCCATCTCATGCTTCCATCTTGCAAAATTTTCCCGGCGAGGTATAATAAACAGGGACTATACTGCCGAATAACGGTATCATTTGATATACGGGGGAAATGTTTGTGGAAAAGGATGAGGGATTATACCGCCGCTTTCTGTCGCTGGCGGTCGTTCTGGTGCTGCAGAATGTGGTGACGCTGAGCGTAAATCTGGCGGACAATATGATGCTGGGAGCATACAGCGAGACGGCTCTGGCCGGGGTGGCCGCAGTCAATCAGATTCAGTTCGTCTATCAGCAGCTTCTGCACGCGCTGGGAGACGGTGTGGTAATTGTGGGCAGCCAGTACTGGGGGAAGAATCAGACTGTGCCCATGAAAAGGCTGGCATCGGCGGCCATGCGCTTTGGACTGGTTCTGTCCATCGCTCTGTTTGCGGTCGTGAGCCTGATTCCATACCGCGTTATGGGAATTTTCACACGGGACAGCGGAATCATCGCAGAGGGTGCCCGGTACTTAAATATTATCCGATTTACCTACCTGTTTTTTGCAGTGACACAGATTCTTCTGGCTACTCTCCGCAGTGTCGAGACAGTAAAAATCGCGTTTAAACTGTCTGTTCTCACTCTGTTCGTCAACTGCGGCATCAATTACGTTCTGATAAACGGTCATTTCGGAGCTCCGGAGATGGGCGTGAAGGGCGCTGCCATCGGCACTCTGGCCGCGCGGATTCTGGAATGTATTGTTTTACTACTCTACATATCGAAAAGAGAGCGGAAGCTTAACTTAAAATGGCGGGATTATCTCGCGTGGGACCGCATCCTGACCGGTGACTACTTAAAAGTTACGATTCCCATGCTCACCGTACAGGGGCTCTGGGGTGTCAATACGGCGCTGCAGACGGTCATTCTGGGGCACATGACGGCCAATGCCATCGCAGCCAACAGTGTGGCGTCGACCCTGTTTTTGATGGTGAAGTCCATGGCGGTGGGATCGGCTGCGGCCACGTCCGTCATGATCGGAAAGGCAGTTGGAAGCGGAGACTGTGACCGGGCCGTGAGCTACGCGCGAAGCCTGCAGAGAATCTTCGTTCTGATCGGAATCGTGTCCGGCACCCTTCTTTTCTTTATCCGGATACCGGTACTAAGCCTGTATGACCTTTCGGCGGAAACCCGGGAGATGGCAAACACGTTCCTGATTATTTTAAGCGTTGTATGCGTGGGGATGTCCTATCAGATGCCGACGAATAACGGAATTATCCGCGGCGGGGGAAATCCCATGTTCGTGGTTAAGATGGATTTAATCAGTATCTGGCTGATCGTCATACCGGTCTCCCTTTTCATGGCATTTGTCGTAAAGGCATCTCCGGTCGTGGTAGTCTGCTGCCTGAATGCGGATCAGATTTTTAAGGTGGTTCCTGCCTTCCTTGAGGTGAGGTACGGAAACTGGATGAGGAAGCTGACGAGAGATTAGAGACCCGAACTCCCAAACTGTGCCGAAGAAGAACTGTGACAAAAAATAGTAGTTGATAAAAGAACGTATGTTCTGTATAATGATACTATGATTGTCAGAACGCAGAGTTCAGGGAGGAGATTCTGGAGATGGAAAAATTACTGGATGTGATAGAGCGAAAGGACGCTTTGGTGATAGCCCTGTCGGATGGCCATATCCGTGCTGTGGACTTAAGCGGGTATCATCGCGGGAATGAAGCGGAGATATCCGCGGAAGAACTGTATGAGGAAGGCAAGAGGGTCTATACGATCCTGCCCGAGGACATGGAACAGCTGCAGAACTGCGAGTACATATTCCGGGAAGATGCCATGTGGGTCCGGTATGGGAGTAAGCTTCACGAGGAACTGCAGGAACACCGTCTGCAGGAACTTCTAGACCGGGAGATCTACTGCGAGGACGAAAACGGCATGCAGTAAACAGAAAATCATTGGCTGAAACGGAACTTACGTGCTGAAAAAGAAACGTGCCGGACTGCCGGGAAATACGATGATTTCCGGCGGTTCGGCACGTTTTTCTGCCTGTTGGTCATTTTTATTTCTGGTCTTTTGCAGGTATGGTATCAAAAAAGCGTCATATTAAACCGTTATGTTCGATTGTCAAATTACCTTTTGATGGGGAATCATGCTTATGAATTTATAAACAGGCTGGCTGTGTTAAAATAACCGGTAAAATCCACTGTGCTAAAATTTGTTGTGTCAACTTTTATTATTTTTCCGCCAATATGAAACATATCGAGATTATGGCACCATTTATCGAACTCACTATAAGAAGGAATAAATCCCATTTTATTTACCTGTCCTCGTTCGAGAGTATTTTCCCGTTCGATAAAGCGCTGATGCAATACCTGTGTATCGCCCATAAACTGAAACGTCAATGGTGTATAATCATATTTATGAATCAATGTTTTTATCACACTGGATTCGTCTGTCTTTTTGATTCCCGCAGGTGCAAAATTCCCTTCGATAATGAATGGATATCCTGTTTCCATAAGTCTTTCCGTTACATACATCATGGCGTCAAATGTAACAGCAGAAAAACGACTGCTTTCATATCGGTCTGCGATAGACAGGCTGCTGCATAATGCAATCTTAAAGGTATCTTTTATCAGATATGGTATAGTCAGCGTTTTGGATAATTGTACTGCAAAAGTAGATTTTCCAGAGGCCAGATACCCCTCAATAACAATTATTTTTTTATTCAAGCGAACACCTCCTGATAGAAATGAGTGATTAGTTCATTTTTTATAGAAACAGTTCCCATCCACAACCGTGTAGGAAGCGTAGCTGTTATAGTCGGCGCGCTTTGCTGATTGAAAGAAAAGGTAGTCTCCGATGTTGTTCGAACCGGAGAGAGCAGCCTTCGCAGCTTTTAATGCATCGGAGGAAGGGCCTTTTGCCAGATATTTATCCAGAAGGCCTGATGTGGCGCCTGGAAACTGGCCGTCGGCATAGATTACGTCGGTGATGGAATTTCCCCAGCGTCCGGATTTTACCCGGTTGACGATGACGCTGGCCACAGCCAGCTGGCCGTCATAGGAACGGCTGCCGGATTCCATCATTACACAGGCTGCCATTAAGTAGATTTCATCAGAGGAGGCATTGATCACATACTTTGGTTTTTCTTCCTCTTTCTTCTTTTCTTTACTCTCCGCAGTCTTTAATGCAGCCTGCTCGGCTTCCATGCTGACTGCTTTCCCTGGAGTAAGGCTCACCTTTGCATACTGACTGGAAATATAGCCGGAGGTATCCGAGGACAGCTGAACCCTGATCCAGCCGTCGGACTCTTCAAGAACCGGATAATAATCGTCTGCCGCAGCAAGTCCGATGATTGCCGCGTCGGTGGAAGGAGTCTCGCGTACATGCAGTGTCTGTGTAGTAACCCTGGCTGTAAACAGCCCCAGTTCTTTGGCTAAGGGCTTGATATCCTGACCGAATACGAGATAATCGTTTTTCAGCCAGCCTTCCAGGCCGCCGGACCGGATCTTTGTCCAGCCGTCTTTCTTTTCCAGAACTGTGCCGCCGGCTCCCCGATAGCATTTGCCCAGAACTTTTCCTTCCAGAGAGGGCTCGGCCCGCAGATTGAGGACGTCGGTGACATTGGCTACAGCCTTGTTATCATATTCGGAGGCAGCAGGAGCGTAGGTTACCGGAACTTCTTTTCGCTCGATATCGGCCTGGGGAACCGAAAACGCCGATTTGACGCTGACGGAACCGCCGACGGTGACAATATCTGTCTTCGCCGTATCCGGCAAAGACAAAGTCAGGTGTCCCGGCGATGAAAACGCGGTGAGACTCAAAGCAGCTGCAATGGCAGCAGCAGTTAAGACGGCGCGGTTTTCCCGGGTATTTTTCCATGGATGCTTCATAAAAACCTCTGATTTTCTGTAAAATTGTGGATTTCCATAAATGTTACAAAAATATTACAAAAAATACTATAGCAATTTTTTGTATACTTGTCAAGTTTCGACACGATTTGCACACTGGCCGCGCCAGCTGGCAGCAGACGGCGACGGCGGACCTGCGGGCATCGGATGGCGGTAGTTCCTGCTTGATAATTTTACTCAAATATATTATGATTTGGGTAACATGACAGAGGAGGATAATATGGAACTTTTAACGAACGCAGGCTGTGATGTGATTCAGGGCTATCTATTCGCAAAACCGATGCCGAAGGAAGCGTTTGAAGCAATGCCGGGCAGCACGGATCATCTGTCCATGAATCATCGTGAGCAGGGCGGTTGAGTCAGGGGCACCGGTATTTCACAGGCTGTATCACCCGATTACATCGCGTCCGTTCCTGTCGGACCGAAGTTACAGGGAATACAGCCCGTGTGAATTGCTGTGCCCTTATATTTTATGCTATTGGACTATGGAAGATGAGGTCCCGCAGGAGATGGACGGAAAGGAACCGGGGTCTCCGGTTCTGGTGATTCCGGATACGTGTGCAGACATTATCGTCCGCATCAACCATACGAGACAGGAGATTTCCGGATTCCTGTGCGGAATTCAGGATCAGCCGTTTCATTCCGTTCCCCATGTCAGCGGGGACGAGGTCAGCTGCTTTGCAATCCGGTTCTATTTCTGGAGCGCCGGGCTTTTTCTGAATTTAAATTATAAAGAGACTTCGAACACTACGATTGAACTGGAGGAACTGGGCAGGGACTGGAGCCTGCTGTTAGAACCGTTTTTCTATCTGACCGGCATGGAGGAGCGGATCGCTCACGTGGAGAAATTCCTGCTGAAAAAACTGGCGTCAATCGAGTGGAATCCGGATCTCTTCAATGCGGTCCACCGGATTCTTGCTTCAGCCGGAAGGATCTCCGTGAAGGACATCTGCGAGTACAGCTGTGTCAGCCAGAGACAGATGGAGCGGATCTTCTTAAAAGAGGCGGGGCTGCCGATCAAACGGATCGCAGGCATGGTACGGTATCAGAATGTGTGGAGAGAGATGGCGTTCAGGGAGGCATTTGACATTCAGGATGCGGTTTACCGCTACGGTTATACCGATCAGGCCCACCTGCTGAAGGAATTCCGGCGCTATCACGGGATGGCGCCGGAGGAGGCGCGGCGGATCGCGCGGCTGAACCGGTAGCATGTCGTTTTTTTACAATACAAAGCGGCCGGTTTCTGGTATCGTATCGGTTACAACACGGAAGGAGATCAGGAATATGAAAGTACTTAACCGAGAGGATTACCAGGAGATACGCAGCTGGATTCACCGCAATGCAAGACAACTGGAGCTGTCTGTCTGGAATTATTTTTTTGAGAATGGAAGCCGGGAGGCTGTAATCGATGCGCTGTCCTATTACCAGAATGAGGACGGGGGCTTTGGAAATGCGGTCGAGCCGGATGTGTGGAATCCGGAGTCATCGCCTTACGCTACGATGGTGGTGACGGGAATCTTGAGAAGAACAGGAGCGGCCGACGAGATGGGAGCCGGTCATCCCATGATGCAGGGGATATTCCGCTATCTGGGAAGCGGCGCCGGCAGCGACGAGGACGGCTGGCTGTTTTCTGTTCCTTCCAATGACGCATGGCCCCGCGCTCCATGGTGGAGCTATGACGAGGCAGAGAATAAGCTTCAGAGCATGGGAATTACCGCCGGACTGTGTGCCTTTATCCTCCATTACGGTGAAAAGGAGTCCGGGATATACCAGACGGCACTTGAACATACGGAAAAGATCTTAAAAAAGGCGGCGGCGACAGAGGATTTCGGGGAGATGGGAGCCGGAGGAGTCTGCATGCTGCTGGGAGAAGTGATGATGAGCGGGGCAGAAGTGTCATTCCCTGGTGAAGCACTGATGGGGAAAATGGCGGAGGTTGTAAACCGTTCCATCGAGCGCGATACAGAGAAGTGGGCTGGCTATACACCGCGGCCATCAGAGTTTATCTGGGGACCGGACAGCCCCTTTTACAAGGGGAATGAAGAGATCGTGGAAAAGGAGCTGGATTATCTCATTGATACGAGAAAACCGGGTGGAGTGTGGGATATCACATGGACCTGGTTTGCATTGGGGGAAAAGTACCCGAAAGAATTTGCAGTCAGCGAGAACTGGTGGAAGGCGTCCAAGGCGATCGAGAAGCTGAGATTCTTAATGAGCTTTGGAAGAGTAAAAACAGAAGCGTAAGCAATCATACCGCAAGATACTTATAAGGTCTGCGGCCGTGTTTTCCGATTATAGGAGAACATGGCCGTATTATTTTACCGCAAAGGCTAAGAATGCATTGAGTTTTAAGCCGGTATTCAGTATAATATGAGAGAGTGAACGTATGGTGAATGGAGGTAAAAACATGAAGTATTATATGGTAGAAGGAATGATACTGGATGCGGACCGTATGAATGATGCGATTATGAAGGACCATATGGCGTATACGCAGAAGGCCATGGACAGCGGGATGATCTTTCTGTCGGGGCTTAAGACGGACAGGAGCGGCGGTGCCTTTCTCATGAAAGCGGAGAATCCGGAGGAAATAGAGTCATATCTGGCCTCAGAACCTTTTAAACTGTATGGGATACAGGATTATAGATGGGCGGAGTTTGATATCCATTATATCAATCCACAGCCGGAGCAATGGTTCCAAAACTGATGCGCTTCCGGTAATCAGACAGGAGGATGAAGCATGAAAAAAGCCATCACGTTCAGACTGTGTGCCGTGATCATTACCGCCATGGTAATGATGGCGATTCTGGGCTATTATCTGCAGACGAAGTCGGCAAAAGAGGCGATGAGAACGAATTCGGAGCTCCGGTTCAATCAGGTTTCGGAGGTCCTCGAACGGAATGATACGGAGATCGGGGAACTGCGGGAGAATCTGAAGGAGGATTATTTCATCCGGGCGAAAGCGGCGGCATATATCGTGCAGAAACAGCCTGAGGTGGCGGACGACTTGGAAGAGATGGGAAAGATTGCATCACTGCTCCGGGTCGATGAACTTCATCTTTTTGATAAGAAGGGCCGTCTTTACGCCGGTTCCGAACCGAAATACTACGATTATACATTTCAGTCCGGTGAACAGATGCGGTATTTTCTGCCTATGCTGGACGACTATACTCTTCAGCTCTGCCAGGATGTGACGCCGAATACCGCGGAAGGTAAGATGATGCAGTACGTCGCGGTGTGGAGGGAGGATCACGAGGGGATTGTACAGATCGGGATGGAACCGGCCCGCCTGATGGCAGCTATGGAAAAAAATGAACTCTCTTACGTATTTTCCATGATGACGACCGAGAGCGGGGTCACTATTTTTGCGGTTGACCGGGAGACGGGAACGATTGTCGGATCTACGGGAGATATTCCGGCAGGAACCGCGGCAGAAGCTCTCGGGCTTCATCTGCCTGAAGACATGGAGACAGGCGTCCCCTATGAAAGGGAACTGGATATCAGCGGAACGAAAAATTACTGCCTGGTGGAGCTGACGGATGGGATCGTGGTGGGGGTCAGCGCCACATACGGGAAGCTCTATGAAAATGTTCCGAACAATATGATGCTGATCCTGTTCAGCCTGTGCGTACTGTCCTTTGTCACCGTATTCCTGATTGTTAAAATGCTGGATAAATTTATTTTAAGTGATATTTACGGGACGATAGAAGGAACAAAGAAGATCGCGGCCGGCAATCTTGATTACAGGCTGGAGATCGACCATACGCCGGAATTTAAAGAGCTGAGCGCCAACATTAACCGGATGGTGGGAAGCCTTCTGGAGGCGACCGGCAAGCTGTCTTTCGTGTTCCAGAGTGTCGATATTCCGATTGCTGTTTACGAGTATAATCAGGACATGAGGCGTGTACTGGCGACGAAAAAGCTGGGAGAGATTCTGATGATACCGGAGGAAGAGCTTCGCACTGTACTTGCGGACAGGACGCTTTTCGTGGAACGAATCAGGGAGCTGTGCGCCGAACCGCTGGCTGAAGAGAAGGAAGTATACCTCCTGGAAGGGAGCGAGCGCCGTTATGTAAGGATTACGTCGTACGAAGGGGAGGGAAGGACGCTGGGAATCGTCATCGATGTGACAGAGGCGATCGTGGAGAAACAGCAGATTGAACAGGAACGGGATATTGATCTGCTTACCGGCCTCCTGACGAGGCGGGCCTTTTTCCGTACGGCGGACCAGCTGTTTGCAGATCCGGGGCGGATGAAGACGGCGATGCTTCTGATGATGGATCTGGATAATCTGAAACATGTCAATGATACCTGGGGCCATGAGTATGGTGATAAGCTCCTGAAGGCGGCGGCCGATTTATTTGCCGGTCTGAAGGCTCCTGAGAAAGTGGCGGCCCGGCTGAGCGGAGATGAGTTTGTACTGCTGATCTACGGCGCAGATGAAAAAGAGGAACTCTATGCATGTCTAGAGCGGCTGGAAAAGAGTATAAGGGAAGCCAGGCTTGCACTGCCGGAAGGCGGGGAGGCTGAGATCAGTGTATCGGGCGGCTATTTGATCTATCCGGAGGTCGGCGGTGACTGCACAGAGATGCTTCATCTGGCTGATCAGGCGATGTACCGGGTGAAGAAGAGCGGAAAAGGCAGGTTTGAGAAGTATGGCCGGTAGAACCACAGGACTTTTCGAAGGAGGCGATATTATGAAACTGTATGAAATTTATTTTAGCCCTACCGGAGGGACAAAAAAGGTCACGGAGATCATCGGGAGTGCCTGGACGTGTGAAAAAGAAAGGATTGATCTGATGAATCCCCGGCTGGAACCGGCGGGATACTCCTTTACTGCGTCTGATATCTGCATCGTGGCAGTCCCGTCGTTCGGCGGCAGAGTGCCAGAGACGGCGCTGGAGCGGCTGAAAAAGATGAACGGCGGCGGAGCCAAAACGGTTCTGGCGGCTGTTTACGGAAACCGGGAATTCGAGGATACGCTGATCGAATTAAAGGATGCGCTTTTGGAGGCGGGCTTTTGCTGTATGGCTGCTGCCGCTGCTGTGGCAGAGCATTCGATCATACATAAGTTCGGTGTCGGCAGGCCCGATGAGGAGGACCGGCGGGAACTAAAGGCATTCGCGGAACGGATCAAAATCCATCTGGAAGAGAATGGAAGCGGCGAAGTATCGGTGCCCGGTGATCATCCGTATCGAGAATATAAAGGCGTTCCCATGAAGCCGAAGGCGGACCGGGACTGCATCAGATGCGGTAAGTGCGCCGCAGAATGTCCGGTTCAGGCGATTCCGGAGGATAATCCGGCGTCAGTTGATAAAGATCGCTGCATTTCCTGTATGCACTGCATTGCCATATGTCCGGCGCAGGCCCGTCATAATGATAAAGTGCTGCTGTTTGCGGCAGAACAGAAGATGAAAAAGGCCTGCAGCGGCCGCAAAGCCAATCACCTGTATCTGTAACCGGAGTTACCAGTTTTTCCCTGACAATTTCCAGTCATCCTGTGCTATTATATTTTTGTAACAGAAATGTAATAATTATGTAACAAAATCAGGAGGGACTAAACATGAAGAGATTAACCGCATACGCACTGACCGCAGCAGCGGCACTGGCAACGGCCGGAACCATACCATCGACGGCAAATGCAGCCGTTCATACATACAATTTTTCCGCAGGAGGCGGAAAGGTTATTATGGTGACGGGAAACAACGGGATGGATTTCAACCATATTTTAAACCAGATCCCCGGATTCCATGCTTCACCGGACTGCCAGCCGGAGTTCCCCGGTTATCCGGGAGAGGTTTTCCCGGATAACAGCTTCCCGACGCCGGAGCTTCCGTCACCGGATTTTCCGGACAACAGCCTGCCTTCACCGGGGCTTCCGGACAACAGTCTGCCGACGCCCGACCAGCCGTCTGATGAAAATCAGGATGAGGCCGTAGGCGCGGTGCTGAAGCTTGTAAATGAGGAACGTGCCAAAGCAGGACTTCCGGTGCTGGCACTTCATGCAGGCGCGACCCGTGCGGCTCAGCAGAGAGCCGGGGAGATCGAAACTGCATTCTCTCATACGAGACCGGACGGAAGTAATTTTACCACCGCTCTGACCGCCGCAGGCGTGACTTACCGTGCGGCAGGGGAGAATATTGCCTATGGCCAGAAATCCGCGGGACAGGTTATGCAGGACTGGATGAACAGCGCAGGCCACAGAGCGAATATTATGAACGGTAATTTTACCTCGATTGGAATCGGTCATTATAAGAGTGCGGCAGGCGTTGATTACTGGACCCAGCTTTTTATCAATTAATCTGTATAAAAGAATGATTTAAAATGTGAGACGTCATAAAACGGATGGTTCTGTACATTACAGTACAGGCCATCCGTTTTTTTGTGAAGGAAAGCGCTTCTGTGCGGCGTATTCCTTATGTTAAATTTATTTTTTCCTGCAGCAGTTTTCCTGCAAGCGCACCCCAGTCACCGTCGTAGTAAAATCCCTTCATATTTGCCATGGCGGCAAGTCCGTGAGCGGCGGCCCACATGATGATTAAGCTGTCGCGGCGTTTATCCTTCTCCACATGATTATACTCAAGGCACAACAGCCCTAATTCCTTAAACAGATGAAAGGGTTCAAAGTCTCCGTCAAACGTATCTTCCGTCAAATCAATTCTGTAATCGTCACCGTCATAGATAAATGTAAAATAGTGGGGATTAACCGCGAAGAAATTAACATAGGCGATCCCCATGTCCAGAACGGCATTGGCAGGATCATCCTTATCCGTACCTGCGATCAGAGCCCCGCAGAATTTTTGAGTGACGTAATTTTTCATCTCCCGCATCAGTTCATCGACTGTAGAGTAGTGGTTATAGCAGGCGGCAGGAGAGACGCCCAGTCTTTTCGCAAGCTTGCGCAGTGAGAAATTACTTTTTCCTTCCTCGTGTATCAGCGCCAGCCCCTCCTCGATCAATTCTGTCTGCAGATTTCCGTGATGATATGGTCTGTCTTCTTTCATAGTCCGGCCTTTCTTAAGTCAGTTCTGGTTAGATAATGATGAGTGAAATCAATATTAACACACAATAACATAATGTTAACAATTGTTAATATTATAATACCATATATGTTTACAGGTGTCAACATTGCGCGCGGATCTGCCAGGATACGCAGATACCAATAAAACAAAACAAGCCGGGAACTTATAGTCCCAGCCTGTCTTTTGCCTCTTTTTCCGTGAAAAACACGGTCTTGCCGATCTGCCCGGAAGCGATCACATACGGCCCTTCACAGGCTCCGTAGCTGTCAATGCTGAATGTAAATCCACCGCTGACAGGGGTCACATCGGTCACCCGCCCAGAGTGAACCAGATCTTCATCGAGGTAATAAACTACAGTTCCTTCTTCAATCATATCAGTCCTCCGCATTCTCGAAAGTGGTTGAAAGCCAACCGCAATTCGTATAGAATAAAGATATAAATACAGCGGCTACAACTGTAATTATATACATTACAGTTGGAAAAATCAAGCTTTATCACCATGAAATCAAATCACGGATCTGTATAAGATATGGCCGCAGCACTTGCTGTGAATCAGTATTGGAGGAATCCCATATGAGGAAATGTAAGATTACTGTATTAAAGACGACACTGGATGAGGAACTGGCGAAGGAGTACGGAGTTCCGGGACTGCAGGCCTGTATCCAGGCTGGATTACAATCCCGTAGTACGGGAATAAAGGAGGGGAAATACATATGAACTACAGAAAACTGGGAAAAACCGGATTGATGGTCAGTGAAATCGGACTGGGAGGAGAATGGCTGGAACGCCATAATACAGATGAGGTTAAAGCCGTCATAGACTGCTGCGAGGAGGCAGGGATCAATATTCTGGACTGCTGGATGTCAGAGCCCAACGTCCGTTCCAACATCGGGGCTGCACTGGCAGGCAGACGGGAGAAGTGGATCATTCAGGGCCATATCGGCTCCACCTGGCAGGATGGACAGTACGTCAGAACCCGCGACTTAGATAAGGTAAAACCGGCGTTTCAGGATCTGCTGGATCGCATGCGTACAGATTATATCGATCTGGGAATGATTCATTTTGTGGATGAGGCTGCGGAGTTTCAGTCGATCATCCATGGAGAATTTATGGAATATGTCAGGGAACTGAAGGATCGGGGGATTATCCGCCATATCGGTATGAGCACTCATAATCCGGCGGTGGCGAAAATGGCGGCTCTGTGCGGTGAGATTGAGATGATTCTCTTCAGCATCAACCCTGCATTTGATATGCTTCCTGCCAGCGAGAATATGGATGACTATTTTAAAGAGGAGTATGAAGAAGCGCTGGGCGGCATTGCGCCGGAGAGGACAGAGCTGTACCGGATCTGCGAACGGGAAGAGGTTGGGATTACTGTTATGAAGGGATATGCTGGCGGCAGACTGTTTTCAGCAGAAGCCTCCCCCTTTGGAACAGCACTGACACCGGTCCAGTGCCTGCACTACGCCCTCACCAGGCCTGCAGTCGCCAGTGTTATGGTGGGGTATGACACTCCGGAACATGTGGCGGCCGCTGTGGCGTATGAATATGCCTCTGCGGAAGAAAAAGATTACGCGACCGTACTTGCAGGAGCACCTCACCTCGCGTACGCCGGCCAGTGTACGTACTGCGGCCACTGTGCGCCGTGTCCGTCGGCCATTGATATCGCTATGGTGAACAAGCTTTACGATCTGGCAGTGATGCAGGAGGAGGTCCCTGCCTCGCTGCGGGCGCATTATAACGGACTGTCAGCGGGGGCGGGCGACTGTATCGGCTGCGGAAGCTGCGAATCACGGTGTCCCTTCGGCGTACCTGTGGTGGAACGGGTGGAACAGGCGAAAGTGTTATTTTCCTGACAGTGTATCCGGCGCAGAATCTCCGTCTACACGGTTCATACAGTCCAGCGAATACATCCGCTTAAACTCTGTGGGAGTACATCCTTTAAGCTGCTTAAACATGCGGATGAAGGCTGAAAGACTGGAAAATCCGGACTGGAGCGCTACCTCGGTTACGGAGTATTTCGGGTTGATTAAAAGCTGTTCTGCGTGCGAAATCCGCTTTTTGTTTAAGTAGCGGTAAAAAGACGTATGGGTGAAATCTTTAAACAGCCGGGTAAAATGGTATTTACTGAAGCCCGCGATTCCGGCGATGGTTTCCAGGGATAAATCCTCCGTGCAGTGCTCGTTGATGTAGTTGCAGACGTAAAGAAACCGTTCGGCATATTTGGCAGACTGAGGGCCAAGCGTATTGGCGGAAACAGAAGGGGAGATGGCGTATCTTCCCAGGAGCCCTAACAGCTCGATGAGCGCACCGTAGAGCAGCATATCGTAAAAGGACCGGGAGCCGGCGTATTCCTCTTCCATGAAGGAGAGGAGTTCGACGGCTTTTCTGTATAATTCCGGCTCTCTCTCCGGAGTAATGGTGGTCACCGGCGGCAATAAGGCGAGCAGTGTTTCTAAGTTGGAAATGCCTCCTAAGAATGATAAATCTGCCAGATAGATGGTTCGGCTGCCAGTGTCCGGCGCATGGAGGGCGTGGATGGTGCCGGGGCGGATAATGGCGATTTCTCCCTCGTTTAACCGGTAGGTCCGGCCGTCAACCACGATCTTATACCAGTTTTTCGTTGCGTGTATGATCTCCATCGGAGTGTGCCAGTGGTCCGGGAAATCTTCACAGATGTCCATATCGCTGATTCGAATCTGCATGTTTTCGCGGAATGTAACTGTCTCAAAAATACCGTCAAGATGTTCGATCATCGGGAAGCTCCTTTCATGACTTTCTTACAGCAGGCCTGAAGCCAGGGAAAAGATAAAATAAAAAAGTGAAACAAAAAAAGTGCGCTGTATTTCCTGCTATCATACTGCAGTTATGGTGAATTTGCAATATAAATACTCATAAATACAGCGGTTATCATGAAATGTGTCGCTTTAATGAAGCAATTATTGATATAGACGGCGCAATAATTGTAAAGTCAAAACTGACACAATCTGCTATATTTAAGTCATCATAAGTATACAATTTTCAGGAGGTAATAAAATGAGAGAATATCATGTGGCGGTAACCGGCTGTGACTCAAATTCCGGAACAAAAGACCAGCCGTTCCGAACAATATCGAGAGCCGCGTCTCTCGCTATGCCGGGGGACCGTGTCATTGTCCATGAGGGAGAATACCGCGAGTGGGTGAAACCGGCGCAGGGAGGTACCGGCAGCGTTTCAAGGATTACATATGAGGCAGCTGAAGGAGAGCGAGTGGTGATCAAAGGCTCAGAGCGGATCACAAGCTGGGAGCCTGTAGAGGGCAGTGTCTGGAAAGCAGTACTCCCCAATTCTTTCTTTGGAACCTATAATCCATATCAGGAGGTTCTGGGAGGGGACTGGTTCATCTATCCGGCTGACAATTCCCTGCATACCGGTGACGTCTATTTAAATGGGAAATCCTTTTATGAGGCGAAGAGCCTGGATGAAGTGAAGAATCCGGTCATCCGCACGGAAGGCGTAAATCCACCGTGGATGAAACATCCGGAAGCAATTTTGCAGCCGGAGGACACCGTCTTTCAGTGGTATGCAGAGACGGACCGGGATACTACCGTGATCTATGCAAACTTCCAGGGAGCGAATCCAAACGAAGAGCTGACGGAGATCAATGTGCGCAAGTGCTGCTTCTATCCTGAGAAAACAGGAATCAACTACATCACGGTGCGGGGGTTTGAGATGGCACAGGCGGCATGCCCGTGGACTCCTCCGACTGCGGATCAGCCGGGCCTTTTGGGAACAAACTGGAGTAAGGGATGGATCATTGAAAACAACCGGATTCACGATGCCAGGTGCAGTGGAATCAGCATCGGAAAGGAAGCATCAACCGGCCATAATCTCTGTACCAGAACCCACAGAAAACCGGGATACCAGTATCAGATGGAAGCCGTATTCCGTGCAAGACAGATCGGATGGAGCAAGGAGACAATCGGTTCCCATGTGATTCGGAACAATGAGATTTATGACTGCGGACAGAATGGTATCGTGGGCCATATGGGCTGTGTATTCAGCGAGATTGCCCATAACCATATTTATAATATCGCGGTAAAGCATGAATATTTCGGATATGAGATCGGTGGAATCAAGCTGCATGCAGCCATCGACGTACAGATTCATCACAACAACATACATAACTGTACGCTGGGAACGTGGCTGGACTGGCAGGCCCAGGGAACGAGAGTGAGCAAGAATTTATACTATGCCAATGACCGTGACCTTATGGTGGAAGTAACCCATGGCCCGTATCTGGTGGACAATAATATATTCGCCTCCAGTTATAATTTCGACAATATCGCCCAGGGCGGCGCCTACCTTCACAATCTCTGCTGCGGTACCATGAGGAGAGAGGATGTTCTGGACCGTTCCACTCCATATCACTTCCCTCATACGACAGAAGTGGCGGGAACCACGGTGGTGTACAGCGGCGACGACCGTATCTTCCAGAATATATTCCTGGGAGGAACTGTGACCTATACTGAACAGTCTGTCCATGGTACCGAAGGCTATAACGGCCATACGAATTCTCTGGAGGAATATATTAACGATGTAGTTTCCCGCGGAAACGGTGATTTAGAGCAGTTCAAGCATGTAAAACAGCCGGTATATATCCGCGGAAACGCTTATTTAAAGGGTGCGAAGCCTTATGAGCGGGAAGAAAACACGTATGTAAGCGATACGGATCCTGCTGTGCGGATTGTGGAGGAAGACGGGAAGACATATCTGGAGCTGAATGTGGAAAAAGGGATGCTGGAGATTCCGACAGAGGTCTATGGTACCGAAAAGCTGGGAATGCCGCGCATCACGGAGGCTCCATATGAGAATCCGGATGGAACCCCGATCGTATTTGATACCGATTATCTCGGTCAGGCGAGAAGCGGACAGCCTGCGGCAGGACCAATGGAAGGACTGAAGGAAGGTATGAACCGGATTCTGGTCTGGGGAGAATGATTTGAGTAAAAAGAAATAAGAAGAGGCGGCTGTGAAAAAGTGGAGTCAAATCAACTTTTTCACAGCCGCTTTTTATCTGAATTTATTATACAAAGGCTGTCTCCGATAAAAAGTGTTTTTCCATCCGGTTTTCTTAAGGAATCATTTCGTGAATCCCAAGTATTATATGGTAATATTTACCTGATGCTGATCTGCATCAGCAGGATAAAACAATAATACAAGATACGGAGGGGAATCATGAGTACATTTGCACTGAAAATCACAGCTTTGATCTTGATGTTTCTTGATCATACCGGACTCTATTTTGAAGGAGCACCGGTGTGGTTCCGGTGGCTGGGGAGAGCTTCCTATCCACTGTTTCTATTCAGTATGGTATGGGGATACCATTACACGAGGAACCGGAAGAAATACCTGCTTCGTTTATACCTGATGAGCATTTTTATGACTGGTTTTATGTACTTTATAAAAATCCGGTTCAATGCGGTTGTGGATTACGGTTACCATAACATTTTTCTGTCCATGTTTCTGGTGGGCGTCCTGATCAGTACCATCGAACTGTTTATAAAGGACAGAAAAAAGGGCGGCATCCTGATCGGCGTCATAGTTCTCGTGCAGATCTTATATTATATGCTGCCCCGTTTCTTTCCCTTCCTCCGCAGCCTGAGCGGAGATACGCTCACCGGTGTGATTCCCAATCTGGCGATGAATGAATACGGACTTGAATTTGTTGCGCTGGGTGTACTGATGTATTTCCTGAAAGAGCAAAAAGACGTATTTACAGCCGTGTATCTGATCTTCTGCATCTGCCAGTTCAGCGAGGAAATGCTGGCCGCAGGTACCGCGACGCAGTGGCTGATGGTTCTGGCCCTGCCTTTCATGCTCAGCTATAACAACCAGAAGGGTCCGGGATTAAAATACTTTTTCTATGTTTTTTATCCGGCGCACACATTTCTGCTGTTCTATACTGCAAACTATATTTTTTCGAAGTAGTCAGTTTGTCTGTTTCGCAGATTCGGCGGCGGCAGCGGGAGCGGAGAACTGCTCCGCCAGCTTTACGAGTAAATCCCTTGCTTCATTTCCCTGCTCCAGTAAGTCGTCCACCTCGGGAGTCTCAATGTTATGGATGAGGACATTCCTTGTCTTACGGAGAGCGACGATCTTATTGAGGCATTCCTTGTCGAGAATGTCCAGGCGCTTTAAGGTGTTGATATTAAAGGCTCCGCGGGTCTTAGGCGAACTTTTGTGTGAGATGCGGTTCAGGAAATGCTCCAGAGGCACCCACTGGTTAAAGAAGTAGGTGATGGCGTTGCTGGCCACCTCATCGGTCTCTCCGGCAATGCGCAGTTCCCGGTAAATCTGATACCGCTTTTCGTTGCCCGTGATGATCTGGTCGATGATCTGCTGGGAGATGTTGCGGCGGTCCTTTTCGAACTTGACCGACTTTAAGACCGGCTCGATCTCTTTGACGCCGTTCATCTTGAGTCTGCTCAGGAGCTTAAATAATAACTCGATATTTCCCATGCGCAGTTCGATGTCCTCACGGCGAAAGTTATTGCTTAAGTAATTGTAAAGATAGGAGGCCAGCTCATACTGGCTGCCGAACGTGGCGTTTTTGCTCCGCACCCGTTCGTTGCCGGCACTCTGCAGCCGTTCCAGGGCGATTTCACCGGCGAGGACCAGCCCGTTCAGTTCATCGATGATAGCCAGTTCTTCTTCCGACAGGGTTCCTGAAAGCGGCTTGTAAACGAGATCATGTTCAACCTCAGACCATGCATGCATCAAAACAGACGCCACCTGAATCTCGATTCGCGCGGTGGCGTATTTTTGCTGCGTCTTGTCTAAGGATTCCTCCTTCATATGGGCGCGGTAATGGTTGGCCCAGTAGCCGGAAAATCGTTTGTTGTAGGTAGGCGGCTTCGACTGTTCCGGGAATTGCTTCGTCTCAATGATGGTAAATAAATCAGCGATCAGGCTGTTGGCCTTGTCGCGGTCTCCGGGGAAGTAGAGAGACACCCGGACGCCTGATAAATCCGCAATATCCTCGTAAATCTCCCTCATATTTTTATAAGGAACCGTCCGCCGGCTGTTCCTTCTCTGTACCTTGCTTTTTAATCTGACAGGATTCTTGGCCCTGGAAGTCACCATGGCACGGATACCGGCTGCCTGAAGGGCGGATTCCAGCTGCCTGGCCGCGATGTGGCCGGCCATCTCGTAAAAGTTCAGCTTTTTCTTATAATTTTCAATAAACTGGTTAATTAAATCCATATACATTCCTCATTGGCCTCTTGTTACATGCTTATTATATCGCAATCGGAAAAATGATACAACCAGAAAGCTTCAAAAACAGGGGGCGTCCTGCAGCATCCGGAGGACAGCGGCGTTACCCGCGTAACTTCCCTTGTATTTCCCCCCAATGAGAGGTATAATACATAGTAAATCAAACTGGGCGGAAGGGGGATATGCCTGTGTTTCTTTTATTTTTTGCAGTGTGGGTGATTTTGAACGGTAAAGTGACGGCGGAAATCTGTATCTTTGGCGTTTTGATTTCGGCCGCACTTTTTTATTTTATGTGCCGGTATATGGAATACAGCCTGAAAAAAGAGCTGCTGCTGTTCCGTCTGGTCCCGCTGTTTATCCGCTATTTCGGAGTTCTCGTAAAGGAGATCGTGAAGGCCAACGTATGTGTGCTGAAGATCATCCTGTCTCCGGAGCTTCAGCCGGAGCCTGCCTTTGTGTATTTTGATACGGCCTTTCAGACGGGGCTGGCGAAGGTGCTGCTGGCCAATTCCATCACGCTGACGCCGGGGACCATCACCGTATCCGTGGAGGACGACAGGTTCTGCGTTCATTGTCTGGATAAGGAACTGGCCGAAGGGATGGAGGATTCGGTATTCGTAAAGCTGCTTGAGGAAATGGAGGAAGTGGAAGCGAGATGGACAAGATAGGACAGGCTTATGAGATGCTTTTAACCGGGGCCGCCCTGATTCTGGCAGTCTTAATGATCATCAGCATCATTCGTTCCGTTCTGGGACCGAAGATTTCGGACCGCATTATTGCAGTCAATATGACGGGAACCATGGTGATCATGGTCATCGCCATACTTTCCGTTTATCTGGATGAGAACTATCTGGTGGATGTCAGTCTGATCTATGCCATGATCAGCTTTCTGGGGGTCGTCGTCCTGTGCAAGGTATACACAGGCGTCTACCTTCAGAAGAAGAACCGGAAAGCCGATTTGGGTGCGATTGAGGATAACGTAGAGCGGCAGGCGGAAGAAACGGGGAGAGAAGGAGAGACAGGGAATAATACAGAACAGGAGGACTTGCTATGACGTGGCAGTGGATCAGATTCGCACTTTCGGCCGCCTGTCTCGTGACGGGCCTTGTTTTTATGATGCTGGCGGTATTTGGAGTTAACCGGTTTCACCGGGCGTTAAACCGGATGCACGCGGCGGCCATGGGGGATACGCTGGGAATTCTGTTTGTGTTTGCAGGCCTCATCCTGATCCGGGGATTTTCCATGGCCTCTTTCAAATTACTGCTGGTTATTCTTTTTTTCTGGACTGCGGGACCGGTGTCCGGCCATATGATCAGCCGTCTGGAAGCCATGACCGATGAGGATCTGGGTGAGATTCTCGTCATACGGAAAGAGAAAACCGATAAAAAACAGAAGGGGGAGGAAAAGGGCGATGAAACTCTTTGAAATCATTCTTTTAATCTGTCTGATCGTATGCGCCGTATCGGTGGCATTTACGAAGGATTTGCTGACCTCCATCGTTATTTTTATGTCCTACAGCCTGATCATGTGTATCATATGGATCCTGCTTCAGTCGCCCGACCTGGCCATTACCGAGGCTGCGGTAGGAGCGGGCGTGACCAGCATCCTCTTTTTCATTACGTTAAAGAAGATCAGAGCCATCCGAAAGGAGGGACGCGATGAGCAGGACGAAGGATCATTATGAAAACAGCCTTTGGCTGAAATTCAGGAAATGGGTCGACGGCGAGACGGACCTTCTCGCAGACGGAATGGAGACCCGCGCTCCGGAGGAAGAGTTAAAGGAACTTTCGCAGGCGGCGCAGACTGCACAGGCGGAGCATTTGCAGTCTGACTCGGAAAAGGCCGCCAGAATGCGCAGGAAGGAGGAACGGGGACTTCTTCTGTTTCGCCGGTTTTATCAGGTGATGTCAGTCCTTCTCTGCCTGACCATCATCTTTGTGCTTCTCTGGACGATCGCCTATCTGCCGGTCTTTGGAAATGCGGGAAATCCGGACAACAACGAGGTGTCCGCCCGCTATATAGAAAAAGGAGTGGAGGAGACCGGTGCGCTTAACTACGTCACCGGTATGATTCTGGATTACCGCGCCTTCGACACCTTTGGGGAGTCGTGCGTCCTGTTTATCGCTTCCTGCTGCGTTCTGGCACTGCTTCGGATCGATGCGGTGAGCCGTGACGAGCAGACGCGCAAACGGCTTGACGAGGCCAATGACCGGCTTTTTGAGCCGAAGAACGACATCATTTTGCAGAAATGCGCCTGTATCCTGGTTCCTTTTATCATGATTTTCGGCGTCTACATCATTTTAAACGGCCATCTCTCGCCTGGAGGCGGGTTTTCCGGAGGGGCGGTTCTGGGATCAGGCCTGATCCTCTATTTGAATGCCTTTGGCTTCCGGAAGACGGAGCGCTTTTTTACAGAAACGGTGTACCGCAGAATCACGCTCTGCGCCCTGACGTTTTACTGTGTGGCGAAAAGCTATTCCTTCTTTACCGGCGCGAACCATCTGGAGAGTGGAATCCCCCTTGGAACGCCCGGCGCCATCTTAAGCAGCGGCCTGATTCTGCCTCTCAATATCTGCGTGGGACTGGTAGTGGCCTGTACCATGTACGCATTTTACACTCTGTTTCGAAAAGGAGGGATGTGATATGGCGGCACACCTGCTTTCCAATATGGAAGAGACCGCGGCAGTCATCCTGTTTGGCGTGGGATTTACCATGCTTTTACTCCATAAAAATTTAATCAAGAAGATTATGGGAATGAACATCATGGACACGGCGGTCTACTTATTCCTGGCGGCAAAGGGCTACATTCAGGGAAGAGCCGTTCCCATCGAGATGAACGGGATTAAGGAGGCCTCGGCTTATATTAATCCAGTGCCCAGCGGCCTTGTGCTAACGGGAATCGTAGTATCTGTCAGCACGACGGCGTTAATGCTGGCGCTGACGATCCGCCTGTACGAGCGGTACGGCTCCCTGGATTTGGATGCGATTCTGATACAGGCGAAGGAGGAGGAAAAGACATGACCCTTGTTCAGAACTTCCCCTTCTTTTCCATTATTATCGCCATGTTTTCCGGTATCATATCGTGTACGCTCTCTGGAAAACGGGCCAGGAATGTAAGCCTGGCAGTGATTGTGGTCACGACAGCCATGTCGGCCGCCGTTTTTTTGTTCTGTATAAGGACGGGAGAAAGCTATACTTATATGATGGGCCATTTTCCGGCACCCTGGGGAAATGAGATCAGGGCCGGCGTTCTGGAAGGACTGACTGCCGCCGTATTCGGTATCGTTATGCTGCTGTCGGTGCTGGGAGGTATGGATCATACCGCGGCGGATGTGGAAGGGACAAAGTTAAATCTGTTCTACGTGATGATTGATCTGATGCTCAGCTCGCTTCTGGCCCTCATCTATACGAATGACCTGTTTACCGCTTACGTGTTTGTAGAGATCAATACCATCGCAGGCTGCGGGCTGATCATGATTCGGCAGAAGGGCAGGAGCCTGTCGGCGGCAATCCGGTATATGATTATGAGCCAGCTGGGGTCCGGCCTGTTTTTGATCGGGCTCAGCATGCTTTACGATGTGACGGGACACCTGCTGATGAGCCCGGCTAAGGCGGCAGTGGCTGCCATTGAAGCTGCGGGCAGTTACGAGATCCCCATGCTGGTGATACTGGCGGTGATTAGTGTCGGACTGGCAATCAAGAGCGGCCTGTATCCGTTTCATTACTGGATTCCCGATACTTACGGCTATGCGACTCCGACAGCCAGCGCTGTTTTATCCGGGCTTGTGTCGAAAGGATATATTTTCCTGCTGATAAAGATTTTCTACCGCGTGCTTGGAAGAGAGAACGTGGTAGCCAGCCGGATTGTCAACGTGCTGTTTGTCTTCGGGCTGGCAGGGATGCTCATGGGATCCCTCCACGCGATTCTGGAAAAGGATACGAGGCGGATGATCGCCTATTCCTCCGTGGCTCAGATCGGTTATATCTATATGGGAATCGGCCTTGGAACGGAAGCCGGGATGGTGGCTGCCGTGTTCCACATGTTTACCCATTCAGCGACAAAGGCGCTGCTGTTTATCAGTGCGGTGGGCCTCTATGAGGTGTCGGGTGATAAAAAGGACTACAAGAGCCTGCGGGGGGCGGGGTACCGGAATCCGCTGGCCGGAATCGGATTTTCCGTAGGCGCACTTTCCATGGTCGGGTTTCCCATGCTGGCCGGATTTATATCCAAGCTGCTGTTTGCCACGTCCGCACTCCAGAGCCCGAATAAAATGATCGTTACACTGATTGGCCTGGCGGTCAGTACGACGCTGAACGCCATCTATTTTCTGCGCCTCGTCATTACCCTGTACTCCAGAGAGGGGGACCGGGAGACCAGAGGAGCCAAAGAACGGTCCGCAGTCAGGAAAAGTTCCTGGAAACTCAGACTGGCTGTTGTGTGCTTCATCTTTCTGAATCTGGTTCTGGGACTGAAATCGCAGCCGATTGTACAGGCGATCGCTGACGGACTTTTAATGTTTGAATAAGAGCTACCTGCAGAGTGCTCATAACAAGGAGAAGCTTATGTACCAAGAGATGGATGAAACTATAGTATTGCTGCTTCCGGTTCTCATTCCCATTGCGGCGGGAGTGCTGCTTCTGACGGTGAAGCGGCTCAGAAACAGCCGGAAGACGATGATCAGCCTGGTTATGGCGGCGCTGACAGCCGGCGCGCTGTGTGCGTTTGCGGCAGTGGCACGGGGAGGCGGGCTTACGCTCTGGAAACTGACGGATACCATTACCATTGAATTCCGGGTGGATGGGATCAGCAGGCTTTTTGCCGTGCTGACGGCGTCTGTCTGGCTTCTGGTAGGGATCTACTCCATGACCTATATGACCCATGAACGGGATGAACACCGGTTCTTCGGGTTTTATCTGATCGTTCTCGGAGTGCTGATCGGTCTGGATTTTTCCGCCAACCTGGTGACCATGTACGTCTTTTATGAACTGATGACGCTGACTTCGCTTCCCCTCGTTCTCCACGAACTCACGAAGGAGGCGGTGATGGCGGGCCTTAAGTACTTATTTTACTCTGTGGCGGGCGCGTTCCTTGCGTTATTCGGTATCCTCTTTCTGGCCAGCGTCTCCGGCACTCTGACGTTTACTCCGGGCGGCGTGCTGGAAGGCGTATCCCTTGCCGGAAAAGAAGGAATCCTGCTGGCCGCGGCATGCTGTATGCTGCTGGGCTTTGGAACGAAGGCCGGTATGTTTCCCATGCACGGCTGGCTGCCCACAGCCCATCCGGTCGCTCCGGCGCCGGCCAGCGCGGTTCTGTCAGGCCTGATCACGAAATCGGGCGTGCTGGCTGTAATCCGGGTTGTTTATTACGTGATTGGCCCGGAACTTCTGCGCGGAACCTGGGTGCAGACCATGTGGATTCTGCTGTCCCTGCTCACTGTGTTTATGGGCTCCATGCTGGCTTACAGGGAGCCGGTCTTAAAGAAACGTCTGGCGTATTCGACGGTCAGCCAGGTGTCCTACATCCTGTTCGGATTAAGTCTTCTGGAACCGATGGGCTTTGTGGGGGCCTTATCTCATGTGGTATTCCATTCCATGATCAAGAACGGGCTCTTTCTGGCGGCGGGCGCCATCATATTTAAAACCGGCTGGACCAGGGTGGAAGAGATGCGCGGACTTGGGCGGGTGATGCCGGTGATGCTGGGCGGCTACACGGTTCTGTCCCTGGCTCTGATTGGAATACCGCCCTGCAGCGGGTTTGTGAGCAAATGGTATCTGGCGTGCGGCGCCCTGGCCTCCCAAACGGGGGTGTGGACGATCGCAGGCCCGGCTGTCCTGCTGGTCAGTGCGCTTCTGACTGCCGGTTATCTGCTTCCTCTTACCATCCATGGTTTCTTTCCGGGGGAGGACTTCGATGAGAGCGGGTTAAAGGCCAGAGGGCTGATTGGGCAGGAACCTTCGCTCTGTATGATGGTGCCGATACTGATCTTTACGGCGGGTGCCCTGCTCTTTGGCTGTTTCCCGGGCCGGTTCCTGGCTATGCTGGAATCCATTGCAGCGACCGTACTTTGACGGAGGAATACGTATGAACGGAATTTTACTGGCAGTGCCGGCACTCCTTCCGATCGCGGCAGGAATGGCGATCCTCGCCTCCGGATATGGGGCGGAGGATGAAAGAACATACAGATGTCTGGAATTCGTTGTGGAAGGGCTGGTGCTTCTCAACAGCCTTCTGATTGCCGTGGTGATCGCCGGAAGAAGCGGTCTGGATCACGGACTGGTGCTTTTTAAACTCTACGGGAATCTGACGGTCCGGTTTAAGCTGGACCGCATGGGATCGGTCTTTGCAGGGCTTGTGGCGTTTCTGTGGCCTCTGGCAACGCTTTATTCATTTGAATATATGAGGCATGAGAAGAGAAGGGTCTCCTTTTTTGCCTATTACCTGATGACGTATGGGGTGACTGCAGGGATTGCATTCTCAGGCAACCTGGTCACCATGTATCTGTTTTATGAACTGCTGACGCTGGTGACCTTCCCGCTGGTGCTTCATCCGATGACAAAGGAGGCCATGCGGGCGAGCCGCAAATACCTCTATTACTCCATTGGAGGCGCGGCCTTCGCCTTCATCGGCCTGATTTTTGTGATCCAATACTCGGCCACGGGAACTACGGAGTTTGTTCCGGGCGGCGTCCTGTCCATGGCAGCGGCCGAAGGAAACCGGGGCATGCTGCTGTTTGTCTATATTCTTGCATTCTTCGGGTTCGGAGTAAAAGCAGCGGTATTTCCATGCCACGGCTGGCTTCCGAAGGCCACTGTGGCTCCCACGCCGGTGACGGCCCTCCTGCATGCGGTAGCTGTAGTCAAATCAGGCGCCTTCGCCATTCTGCGGTTTACCTATTTCAGCTATGGTACGGAGTTTCTGCGTGGAAGCGCGGCCCAGTGGGTGGTGATGGCGGCGGCCATGGTGACGATTATCTTCGGTTCCACCATGGCGGTGAAGGAGATTCACTGGAAACGCCGCCTGGCGTATTCCACGATCAGCAACCTGTCGTATATTCTTCTGGGCGCCTCTATGATGAGTCCGCTTGGTCTGACGGCCGCCTTAAGCCACATGGTCTTTCACGCATTCATGAAGATCTGTTCCTTTTTCTGTGCGGGCGCGGTGATGCATCAGACCGGAAAGACGTATGTCTGTGAACTGGACGGTCTGGCGAAGAAGATGCCGCTGACGTTCGGCTGTCTGACGGTGGCCAGCCTTTCTCTCATGGGCATCCCGCTGTTTGCCGGATTTATCAGCAAATGGAACATTGCGGAGGCGGCCTTTGCCTGCGGCAGTCTCGCGCTGGCAGGCGGCAGCAGGATGGGGATTCTTCCGTATCTGGGTACGGCTGTGATTCTTTATTCGGCTCTTATGACAGGAATCTATATGCTTACGGTACTGGTGCGGGCGTATTTTCCCAAAGCGGATGCGGCTGCCGCGGTAAAAGAAGAGGCATATACCGATCCCAACTGGATGATGATGGTGCCGCTCCTGGTCTTTGCGGCCGCGGTGCTGGTGCTGGGCCTGCATTCCGGGCCGCTCATGGAATTACTTACAGCGATCGGAGGTGAGGCTGGATGAAGACCGTGTTTGATGTTGTGATCCCCGGAATCTGCGGACTGGGCCTTCATTTCAAGCTGGACGGCTTTCGTCTGATCTATTCCTGCATCGCCATACTGATGTGGGCGGTCAGCGGTGCATTTTCCCTGGAATACATGGCTCATTATGTGAAACGGCGGAGATACTATGTGTTTTTATGGATTACATTTTTTGCCACAGCAGGAGTATTTCTGTCCGCAGATTTGTATACAACCTTTATTTTCTTTGAAATTATGTCCTTTACCTCCTACGTCTGGGTGGCGTTCGACGAAAAGAAGGAGAGCCTAAGGGCGGCGGAAACCTATCTGGCAGTGGCTGTGATCGGAGGCCTTGCCATGCTGATGGGGCTTTTTCTGCTCTATGATCTGACAGGAACGCTTAACATGGATCTGCTCGGACCGGCGGCGAGAGAGGCTCTGGAGGCCGGAGGCGGTTACCTTTCGCCTGCCGTACAGCTCTATGCTGCGGGAGGACTGCTGCTATTTGGCTTTGGAGTCAAGGCAGGCTGCTTTCCCCTCCATATCTGGCTTCCCAAGGCCCATCCGGTGGCGCCTGCTCCGGCCAGTGCGCTCTTGTCCGGAATTCTGACGAAAGCAGGAGTATTCGGAATCATTGTGATTACCGGAGCGCTATTCTTTTCTGATGGAAACTGGGGGCTTCTCCTCACTGCACTGGGGCTTGTGACCATGTTTCTTGGGGCGCTTCTGGCGCTGCTGTCCGTGAATTTGAAAAGAACGCTGGCGTGCTCATCCATTTCCCAGATCGGTTTCATTCTTACGGGAATCGGCATGGCGGTTCTTCTTGCCTGTGTGGGAGAGAAAAATAGTCTCGCGGTGCGGGGCACATTACTTCATATGGTCAACCATTCGCTGTTCAAATTAGTGCTCTTTCTCTGTGCCGGGGCGGTATATATGAATCTGCATAAGCTGGATTTGAATGAGATTCGCGGCTTCGGCAGAAGGAAGCCTGCGCTGGGGTTCTGTTTCCTCATGGGAAGCCTGGGAATCGGCGGAATCCCGCTGTGGAGCGGTTATGTGAGTAAAACGCTTCTGCATGAGAGCATGGTGGAGTATGCGAAGGCTGTGGGAGAGGGGGCTGTGGTTTTGGGAAATCAGGGAATGCCGTCTGCCTTTGCCGGAATGCCCGGCATCATCACAGCGCTCCTGCTGAATCCGGGTGTCTGGAAGGCGGCGGAATGGGTGTTCCTTCTGACGGGGGGAATGACTGTGGCGTATATGCTGAAACTGTTTATCGCCCTCTTTGTGGAAAAGCATCCGGCCAATCAGGAGGCGTATGACGCGATGTCCGCATCCTATATGAAGCCTCTCAGCCGTTTTGTGCTGGTTGGCTGTTCGGCACTGATTCCGCTGCTGGGTATGACGCCGCATCTTACCATGGACCGGATCGCGGGAGCAGGTGAAGCGTTTTTCCAGGGAGACGGGCTGGCTCACTCCATGGCTTATTTTTCTCCGGAAAATCTTAAGGGAGGAGCCATTTCCATCGGAATCGGCATTGTTTTCTATGTCGCCGTTGTACGCGGGCTTCTGATGAAACGGTCTGACGGAGGGGAAGCGGTTTACGCAGACCGCCTGCCTTCCTGGCTGGACCTGGAGAATCTGCTTTACCGGCCGCTTCTTCTGCGAATTTTACCCGGAATCTGCGGCTCGGTCTGCGGGTTTATCGACCGGTATCTGGTCTCCGCGGCGGTGACTGTGTTTCTGGCGGTGTCCTCCGTGGTCTGCCGGGCAATGGATTCACTCGTTGACGGACTGATTCTGCTTGCGAGAAAGACAACCCACCGCCAGCTTCCGGGAACCGCGAAAATAAGGGAAAATGACAGACTTGCCTGTGTGCTGGGAAGCATGGCGGATGAGGCGGCGGCATGGAAACGCAGATGGGGGAGAAAAGAAAAGGCGGACCGTACGTCTGCGATTCCGCGTTTTATAGAGGCCGAGGAAGAACTGAAGCGGACCGGAAAGCTGGTAGAGGAGAGCTTTTCCTTTGGCCTGATGCTGTTCTGTATCGGGCTCTGCCTGACATTAGGATATTTACTCGCTGTTTTTCTCATAGGATAAAAAAGAAAATTTGTGGTGGAGGCTTGACAGATGAACATACAGATATTTGGCAAAAAGAAGTGTTTCGATACGAAGAAGGCAGAACGGTATTTCAAAGAACGGAACATTCGCGTACAGATGATTGACATGGCCGAAAAAGGCATGAGCAAAGGAGAATTTACCAATGTGAAACAGGCGGTTGGAGGTGTGGAAGCCCTGATCGATGAAAACTGCAGGGACAAAGATCTGCTTGCTCTCTTAAAGTATCTGTCTCCGGAGGACCGGGAAGAGAAGATTCTCCTGAATCCCCAGGTCATAAAAACACCGGTCGTTCGAAACGGAAAAAAAGCGACCGTGGGATACCATCCGGAGATATGGAAAGACTGGGAATAGGAGAGGGGAAAAGAATGAGAAGATGGCTTTTGACCGCGGCTCTCGTGTGTGCGCTTGCATCAGGCGGCTGTGCCTCAAAATATACGGGACAGGAGAATGGAAAAGCAGAGGAACAGTCGAATCAGGCTTTTGCGGAACGCAGTCAAAATGAGACAGCCGCCGGGCAGACAGAAGCAGGCCTGCCGGAAAAAGACAGGCAGGAAGAATCTGCGGAGACTGCCGGTGAAACCGCGGATAAACAGAACGGGACGCCACAGGCCGCTCTGAAACTGCAGGAGACCGTATTACGGGGTATGGTATGGACGGCGTCGGAGAAACGGATGGTTTATAATACCGCCGACAATTCCTTTGCATGGTGGTGCCTCTACGGCATTGCAGCTGCCGGAGCAGAGGAGGGAGAAACGGAGATTTCCATCAAGACGGAGAAACTGAAGACGTATCTGTCCGTCCTTTTTGAAGGAAATACCTCTTTGCCTGCCATACCGGAATCCATGTCCGGATTTATAACGCCTGATGAAAAGAATGATACGGTGGTGTTTCACCTGTCTGAAGCAATGGAAGGGAGCTTTACTTTTTCGGAGCCGGAGCGCATTGATGAAACCCATGTAAAGATTGCGGGGGTGTGGGAAAACGGGAGACCAGAGCTCACCTCCCCTCCGACTGTCCTGTTTTATCTGGTAAACAGGACGGGAGATGACTATCCCTACACAGTCCAATATATGGAGACAGAGGGATACATCTGCAATGATATTCTGGAAGGAGACCGCGTTTTCGAGCCATAAGACCGGCAGTATCGGAAGAAAAGTATCTTCCGGAACAGGACTGCACACGTTTGCAAATATAAAATTGAAAAAATATATAGGTTTTTCAAAGAAATCTGCATTGTTATTTCCGTTCAGACTGCTATAATATCCGTAGACAATTTTAGAAGGAGGACATGACAATGGCAATTTTAGTTACTGGCGGTGCCGGATATATCGGAAGCCATACCTGCGTAGAACTCTTAAAGGCGGGCTATGAGGTGGTCGTAGTGGATAATCTCTGTAATTCCTGCGAGGAATCCATGGAGCGTGTACAGGAGATTACGGGAAAGACGCTTGCTTTCTATGAGGCTGATCTGCTGGATAAGGCAGCTTTAAGCCGCATTTTTAAAGAACAGAAGATCGATGCGGTGATTCATTTTGCAGGCCTTAAGGCGGTGGGCGAATCTGTTTACAAACCGCTGGAATACTATCACAACAATATTACCGGTACACTTGTGCTCTGCGATGTCATGCGTGAACATGGTGTGAAAAGCATTGTATTCAGTTCCTCTGCGACTGTATACGGAGATCCGGCATTTGTTCCGATTACAGAAGAGTGCCCGAAGGGAGAAATTACCAATCCCTACGGCCGGACAAAGGGAATGCTGGAGCAGATCCTGGCCGATTTACATACGGCTGATCCGGAGTGGAATGTGATGCTTCTGCGCTATTTTAATCCGATCGGAGCACATGAATCGGGCAGAATCGGTGAGAATCCCAAGGGAATCCCCAACAATCTGCTTCCGTATATTACCCAGGTTGCCGTCGGCAAGCTGGAATCCCTCGGAGTTTTCGGAAATGATTACGATACCCCGGACGGGACGTGTGTCAGAGATTATATTCACGTAGCAGATCTGGCGGATGGCCATGTCAAGGCGCTTAAGAAGCTGGAAGGTGAAAAAGGCGGCGTTTTGATTTATAACCTGGGAACTGGCTGCGGATACAGCGTTCTCGACGTCATTCATGCCTTTGAAGAGGCCAATGGCTTAAAGGTTCCATATGAGTTCAAGCCAAGGAGGGCCGGCGATGTGCCTCAGTGCTATGCAGATCCGGCGAAGGCCGAACGTGAACTGGGCTGGAAGGCGCAGCGTGATTTAAAGGATATGTGCCGTGATTCCTGGAACTGGCAGAAGAATAATCCGGAAGGGTATGCAAAGTAAGATAAAAGAACAGAGTGCCGCGGCGACGGTATGGACGGTTTTTTCAGCGCTGGAATGAAAGCGCTGAAAAGGCCGTCTTTTTAGATCGAACATATGTTTGAAAAATAACTTGATAAGTTTTTCTGAATATGCTAAAATAAAGAAAAAGAACATGTGTTCGAGGTGGCTTATGCTGATTCAGGAAGATTTAAGTATACAGGAAAAACTGGAGATCCTGTCCGACGCGGCCAAATACGATGTGGCCTGTACCTCCAGCGGTGTTGACCGAAAGGGAAAGGCGGGAATGCTGGGCAATACGGTTGCAGCAGGGCTCTGTCACAGCTTTGCGGGAGACGGAAGATGCATTTCTCTTCTGAAAATTCTTTTTACCAACCAGTGTATTTATGACTGCAAGTACTGCATTAACCGTTGTTCCAACGACGTGGTGAGAACCTCATTTACACCGGATGAGGTCTGTACTCTTACCATGGAATTTTACAGACGTAATTACATTGAGGGGCTGTTTTTGAGCTCCGGAATCTTATACAGCGCAGATTATACGATGGATCTGATCTATCAGACGCTGAAGAGGCTGAGAGAGGTCTGCCGCTTTAACGGCTACATCCATGTAAAGGCCATTCCGGGTGCCGATCCGGTTTTGATCGAAAAGGTGGGATTCCTGGCGGATCGTATGAGCATTAACCTGGAACTGCCGACGGCGGATGGCTTAAAAAAGCTGGCCCCGGGAAAGAGCAGAAGCAAAATACTGGCTCCCATGAGGCAGATTCAGCGGGGCATTACCGCGAATAAGTATGAACTGATGGAATATAAAAGGACACCGTCTTTTGTGCCAGCCGGGCAGAGCACACAGATGATTGTGGGTGCGACGCCGGAAAATGATTATCAGATGATGATGGTGGCGGAGGCGCTGTATCAGAACTACGATTTGAAACGGGTATTTTATTCCGCATTCGTTCCTGTCAATCAGGACACCAGCCTTCCGGCTCTTCCGGGCGGGCCGCCGCTTCTCCGGGAGCACCGGCTCTATCAGGCGGACTGGCTTCTGCGTTTTTATGGTTTTAAAGCGTCGGAGCTCCTGACGGAGGACCGGCCGAATTTCAATGTATTTCTGGACCCCAAGTGCGACTGGGCGCTCCGCCATCTGGAGCAGTTTCCGGTGGAGATCAACCGGGCCGATTATTATACGCTTCTGCGGGTTCCCGGAATGGGCGTGAAGTCCGTAAAAAGAATTATTGCAGCCAGAAGACAGGGGGTGCTTGATTTCGATGCCTTGAAGAAGATGGGGGTGGTGCTGAAGAGAGCCATGTATTTTATTACTTGTTCAGGAAGGATGATGGCACCGATCCGGATGGATGAAGACTATATCACCAGCCATTTAGTTGGAGATGAACGGCGTGCGGTATGGGATATCAGCCATCAGGGAGCCTACCGTCAGCTGTCGCTGTTCGATGATATGAAGCTTAATCTTTCACCGGCTCCTGCGGACCGGTATTCAGTTGTGACGGGGAGTATGTGATATGACGGTTTATATATGTACAGACAGTTTTGAAGGAATTCTGACCGGCGTGTATGATGCGTGGATGAGCAGGAAAGGCCATTCCAGTGTAAGGCTGGAAACTGCAGGACAGAACCGCACGATGGAATTGTTTTGCGAATATATCGATGTCCTGCCCGACGATGAAAAAGTGGAAAAAGTAATCCGTTCCGTGCGCACCAAAATATCGGAAGCGGCGTATGAGGCCATCTACAAGGCATCTCTGAGCAAAAATGGAGATAAGGCGGATCATATCTACCGTTTCCTGATCAGAGGATTCCAGATGGGAGCTGGGGTGACGCAGAGCCTCCAGCTGCCCGAGGTGTTTCAGATTTTTGAGATATGCCGGAATCTCGATAACGAAGCACATTTAGAGACGGAGTTTCTGCGTTTTGTCCAGATGGATGAGGACATCCTGGTCAGCCGGATTGGGCCGAAGAATGATGTGCTGGTGTTAATCGCTCCTCATTTTGCTGACCGTATGCCGGCGGAGAATTGGATTATCTACGACGAGAACCGGAAAAAAGCCGTTCTTCACCAGGCCGGACAGCCGTGGTTTCTCATGGAGCTGGACTCCAGGGAGTGGGAGGAAAGGCTTCACAAGGCCGCCGAAGAAGACGGATACCGGGAACTGTGGAAGGCGTTAAGGCGGAGCATTACCATAAAAGAGCGGTGGAATCCGGTGTGCCAGCGAAACCATATGCCGCTGCGGTACCGGGCTTATATGCCGGAATTTGACCATGGCTTAAAGGACCGGAGGTGACTGAAAGCCGAAAGATCAGGATAAAGCCTTTCGCGGCTGCAGTGTTTATGGTATACTTCACTTATAGCGTGACAGAATTATTTTGTAAATGTGACAGAGAGGAGTTGCTTGTATGATAAGACGGAGAGAGTTCAGAATTCCTTCCAGCGACGGTAAATCAGAACTGCATACCGTTTTGTGGGAACCGGATGGAGAGGTGAAACAGCTTCTTCTGATTTCACACGGGATGACGGAACACATCCTTCGGTATGATGCCTTCGCCGTTTTCCTGGCAGAGCAGGGAATTGCGGTGATTGGACATGACCATCTCGGTCATGGCGGAACTGTTCAGGACGGACGGTACGGTTACTTCTCCGACCACGGCGGCCATATCTGCGTGATCAGGGATTTACACAGGACAGCCAGCCGCATCCGGGTCATGTATCCGGGGCGCCCGCTGTATATGCTGGGACACAGCATGGGATCCTTTTTCCTGAGAAGATATCTGACCCTGTACGGGAGCGGACTGGCAGGAGCGATTCTGATCGGTACGGGAGACCAGGCTCTGCCGATCGTGATTGCAGGAAAACTGATTGCGGGCACTATCGGGCTGATCCGGGGAAACGATTACCAGAGCAAATGGATGCACCAGCTGGTGTTGGGGAATTATAACCGCTCCTTTATGCCGGCCAGGACGGACAACGACTGGCTTTCCAGGAACTGTGAGTCTGTAGACCAGTACTGCAGTGATCCGCTCTGTAATTTTAAATTCACCGCCTCGGCATACTGTGATTTTTTCAATATTATGCTGGATTTGAAACTGCACCGCCAGGAAGACCGGATTCCGAGATCCCTGCCGCTCTTTATTCTGTCAGGAGCACAGGATCCGGTGGGCGAATTCGGAAGAGGCGTCAGACGGGTGTTCCGCAGGTATAAGAAGATCGGTATGACCGATGCAGAGATGATTCTTTACCCGGATGACCGCCATGAGATCCTGAATGAGACGGATAAAGAAAACGTCTGGCACGATATCTTAAGCTGGATTACATACCATGAGCTTTCATAGGGAGCAGCAGACTGGCAGGCGGTTGAAAAACTGCTTGCCAGACAAGTAAAAATCCTGTATGATAGATGCAGGTTCCGCATCAGGAGCATTCTACGAATCGATGCACTTCTGCATCATATTTCCAACTCAGAATGAAAAACAGGAAGGGAGAAAGTGTGTTCAGCAAAGTACACAGTATCGGTATTTTGGGAGTCGAAGGGTATCCCGTCGTGGTGGAGGCGGATGTGAGCGAAGGACTCCCCGGTTTTACCATGGTCGGTTATCTCTCAGGAGCAGTCAGAGAGGCGCAGGACAGAGTCCGCACTGCACTTAAGAATTCCGGTTTCCGGCTTCCGGCAAGAAAAATTACGGTCAATCTGTCGCCGGCAGATGTGAGGAAAGAAGGGACCGGATTTGACCTTCCCATTGCAGTCGCGGTTCTGGCGGCCACAGGACTGGTGGATCAGTCGCTTCTGGGCACCAGTGTGCTGGTGGGAGAATTAGGACTGGATGGAAGAATCAAGCCGGTCTCCGGTGCCCTGCCGATTGCGGCAGCGGCAGGCAGCGCGGGAATGAAACGGTGTTTTCTCCCGATTTCCAATGTGAAGGAGGGGCAGATCATTGAGAACATCGACATCATTGGCGTAGAGAACATCAAAGAACTGGCGGCAGTGTTAAATGACCCGGACCGGCTGTCTCCGGCCCCAAGACGGGATAGTCACTGCCTTTCCGAAACAGAATCCTATGACGTGGATTTCTCAGAGGTGAATGGACAGTTCCTCCTGAAACGTGCCACAGAGATTGCGGTGGCCGGTATGCACAACATACTCTATATTGGATCGGCCGGCACAGGGAAAACTATGATGGCCAGACGCATTCCAACCATCATGCCGTCGCTGTCCCACGAGGAGAATATCGAGATATCGAAGATATACAGTATCTGCGGACTTCTTCCTCAGGAACAGCCGCTGCTGTCCAGACGGCCGTTTCGGAGTCCGCACCACACGATCAGTCCGCAGGCGTTAACCGGCGGAGGAAGAATTCCTAAACCCGGAGAGATTTCTCTGGCTTCCAGGGGCGTTCTGTTCCTGGATGAATTACCCGAGTTTCAGAAAAACAGTATAGAGGTTTTAAGGCAGCCGCTGGAGGAACGGAAAATTACGATCTCCAGACTGCACGGCGCCTGCGAATTCCCGGCGGATTTTATGCTCGTAGCCGCGATGAATCCGTGCAAATGCGGCTACTATCCCGACCGGAGCCGCTGTACCTGTACGGAGCCGCAGATCAGGCAGTATCTGAGCAGAATCTCAAAGCCATTGCTGGACAGGATCGATATCTGCGCAGAAGCGGTTCCGATGAAGTATGAGGAATTGAAGGGCAGAGGCGAGGGAGAGCCCTCCAGTGCCATACGGGAGCGGGTCGAGGCTGCAAGGATTATTCAGAGACAGCGGCTGAAAGACAGCGGAATCTATTTTAACAGTGCAATGAACGGGGCACAGATCAGAGCATTCTGCAGTCTGGATCAGAAGGAACAGGCGTTTTTAAAACGTATCTTTGAGCACATGGGACTCAGTGCGCGCGGATATGGAAAAATTCTGAAGGTGGCCAGAACCATCGCGGATCTGGCCGGCAGCAGCGAAATAAAAAAAGAACATCTGGCGGAAGCAGCGGGGCTTCGCGGCCTGGAGGAAAAATACTGGGGAGGCAGCCATTATGATATCACATAAGGAGCGTCAGTATCTCTGCTGGTTTTTATCTGTGCCCGGGATCGGTGCGGTCACCGGAATGCGTATAGCTAAACAGTTTAAAAGCTTCGAGGAGATATATAATATAGAAGGAAAAAATCTGGAACAGGCAGGTCTCCTCAGGCCGAAGGTGGCTGCCGCATTTGATGCGGAAAAGTGCAGTCTGGACAAGCGAAAAAGAGAACTGGAGCAGCTGGAAAAGGAGGGCATCCGGCTGGTTGCATTCTTAGATGAGAATTATCCCAAACGTCTGCTTCAGATTCCCGATTATCCGGTTGGCCTCTTTGTCCGGGGCGGGCTTCCGGATGAGGAACGGCCTGCGGCGGCTGTGATTGGGGCCAGGGACTGTACCAATTACGGAAGACAGGAAGCGGAATCTGTGGCTGCGGAGCTGGCCAGAGCCGGAGTTCAGATTATCAGCGGCCTCGCTTATGGAATTGACAGCGCCGGCCACAGAGGGGCGCTGAAGGCCGGCGGGAGAACATTCGGCGTGCTGGGGTGCGGGATTAAGATCTGTTATCCGAGAGAGAATTACGGACTCTACGAACGCATGTGCCGTCAGGGCGGCGTCCTTTCAGAGTGGATGCCCTGGGAACCGCCGCAGCAGAAGAATTTCCCCATAAGAAACCGGATTATCAGCGGCCTCTCTGATGTGCTCCTTGTGATGGAAGCCAGACAAAAGAGCGGATCTTTAATTACAGCTGGAATTGGACTGGAACAGGGAAAAGAAATTTTTGCTCTTCCGGGACGTGTCTCCGACCCGCTGAGCGAAGGCTGCAACCGGTTGATTTCTGAGGGTGCGGGCGTTCTTTTGGGGCCGGAGGAGGTGCTGGAATATCTCGCCTTGAAGGCTGGTAAAATATTAAGAGTTCATGAAAAAAATGAGAACGGGCTTGCCAAAAAAGAAAAAATGGTGTATAGTTGCCTCGATTTGCAACCGAAGGGGTTAGAAGAGATTGTGATCTTAAGCGGACTGTCTGTAAGTGAATGTATCGGCACACTTCTGGATCTGGAGCTGGGCGGTTATGTGGTTCAGACATCCCATCAATATTATGGTAAGAGATTATAGGCGAGGAGTTTTGTATGGCGAATTGTTTAGTTATTGTGGAGTCACCCGCGAAGGTGAAAACGATTAAAAAATTTTTGGGAACGAGCTATGAGGTTGATGCGTCAAACGGTCATGTAAGAGACTTGCCTAAGAGCCAGCTGGGAATCAGCCCGGAACAGGATTTTGAACCGAAGTATATTACGATCCGGGGCAAAGGCGACATTCTTGCGAAGCTTCGCAAGGAAGTGAAAAAAGCAGATAAGATTTATCTCGCAACGGACCCTGACCGTGAGGGGGAGGCGATTTCCTGGCATCTGGTAAAGGCACTAAAGCTGGATGAGCAGAAGGATAAACAGGTATACAGAATCAGCTTCAACGAGATTACAAAAAATGCGGTGAAGGCTTCTTTGAAGACGCCGAGAGAGATTGATATGGATCTTGTGGACGCGCAGCAGACGAGAAGAATCCTGGACCGTATGGTTGGATATATGATCAGCCCGATACTCTGGGCGAAGGTAAAGCGGGGCCTTAGTGCCGGCCGCGTTCAGTCGGTGGCGCTCCGCATGATCTGCGACCGGGAAGAGGAGATTAACGCCTTTATTCCGGAAGAGTACTGGAACCTTGAGGCGGATTTAAAACAGCCGGGAAGCAAGAAGGCTCTGGCAGCCAAGTTCTACGGCAATAAAGACGGAAAGATTGCGATCCGCAATAAAGAAGAACTGGATGGCATCTTAAAGGAACTGGAAGGCTGCGATTACGTTGTGGATGAGGTGAAGAACGGAGAGCGGATCAAGAAGGCGCCAATCCCCTTTACGACCAGTACGCTGCAGCAGGAAGCTTCCAAAGTACTGAACTTTTCCACACAGAAGACGATGCGTCTGGCCCAGCAGCTGTATGAAGGCGTGGAGGTGAAAGGACACGGAACTGTCGGTCTCATTACTTACCTGCGTACCGATTCTACCAGAATCGCTGAGGAAGCTGATACGGCGGCGAGAGCATTTATCGAGGCGCAGTACGGCAGCAAATACGTGGCAAGCGGAGAACAGGCGAAGAAGAGCGGAGCCAAAATCCAGGATGCGCACGAGGCGATCCGTCCCACAGACATCAGTCTGACACCGGTCATTGTCAAAGAATCGCTTCAGAGGGATTTATTCCGTCTCTATCAGCTGATCTGGAAACGCTTTGCGGCAAGCCGTATGCAGCCGGCTGTTTATGAGACGACATCCGTTAAGGTAGCGGCAGGCGATTACTGCTTTACATTAGCGGCTTCAAAGCTGGCTTTTGACGGATTCATGTCAGTTTATATCCAGGAAGACGAGAAAGAAGAGAGCAGCGCCCTTCTGGGCCGGCTGGAGAAGGGAAGCGTCCTAACCCTCGAAAAGCTGGACAGCAGTCAGCACTTTACGCAGCCGCCGGCACATTTTACTGAGGCGTCACTGGTAAAGGCGATGGAAGAACAGGGAATCGGCCGTCCAAGTACGTACGCACCGACGATTACGACGATCATTGCCAGACGCTATGTGGCTAAGGAAAATAAAAATCTTTATGTGACAGAGCTTGGTGAAGTCGTGAACAGTATGATGAAGCAGAGCTTCCCCAGCATCGTCGATATCACCTTTACCGCTAATTTAGAATACCTTCTCGATAAAGTGGGAGACGGCTCCGTTCCGTGGAAGACTGTGGTACGCAATTTCTACCCGGATTTAAAGGAAGCAGTGGATAAGGCGGAAGTCGAACTGGAGTCAGTAACCATTGCGGATGAAGTGACCGAGGAGATCTGTGAACTCTGCGGCCGGAACATGGTAATCAAATACGGTCCCCACGGCAAATTCCTGGCGTGTCCCGGATTCCCGGAGTGTAAGAATACAAAGCCGTATCTGGAGAAGATCGGTGTTCCGTGTCCCAAGTGCGGGAAGGACGTGGTCATTAAGAAGACAAAGAAGGGCAGAATCTATTACGGATGCGAAGCCAATCCGGAATGCGATTTTATGTCCTGGCAGAGACCTTCCACTGAGAAATGTCCGAAATGTGGCTCTTATATGGTCGAAAAAGGCAATAAACTGCTTTGCTCCAACGAACAATGCGGTTACAGTACAAGCAAAAATACAAAATAGAATAATTATTAAGAAAATCGAAAATCTTCAAAAAATGATTGTTATTTTGACGGAATAGTGTTAATATTTAAATATTAAAGGGGTATTTTGAGCTTTCCTACAAATTCTTAAGGAGGTTTTCGGTTATGAGTGTTCAATTGTTGGACAAAACTAGGAAAATTAACAAGTTATTGCATAACAGCAACTCGCACAAAGTAGTATTTAACGATATCTGTGAAGTGCTCAGCGAGATATTAAATTCTAATATTCTCGTGATCAGCAAAAAAGGAAAGGTATTAGGCGTTGCGATCAGCCCTGATGTGGAAGAGATTCAGGAACTGATTGCAGATACGGTCGGCGGCTATGTGGACGGTATGCTGAATGAGCGTCTGCTTGGCATCCTTTCCACCAAGGAGAATGTGAACCTTGAAACCCTTGGATTCACGGGAGACAATATCCGCAAGTACCAGGCGATCATCACACCGATTGATATTGCGGGAGAACGCCTGGGAACACTGTTTATCTACAAGTCAGATGCCCAGTACGATATTGACGATATCATCCTCAGTGAATACGGAACGACCGTTGTAGGCCTCGAGATGATGAGATCGGTTAATGAGGAGAACGCTGAGGAGACGAGAAAGGTTCAGATCGTAAAATCCGCGATCAGCACCCTGTCATTTTCAGAACTGGAGGCGATCACTCATATTTTCGATGAACTGGATGGAAACGAGGGAATCCTGGTAGCCAGCAAGATCGCGGACCGTGTCGGAATTACCCGTTCGGTCATTGTCAATGCGCTCAGAAAGTTTGAGAGTGCAGGAGTGATTGAGTCGCGTTCTTCCGGTATGAAGGGGACTTATATCAAAGTCTTAAACGATGTGGTATTCGATGAACTGAAGGCGATTAAAGCAGGAAACGGCAAGGGGATTCAGGCTCACAGAGAGATAAAAGAATCGTAAATGATCTGTTTGGCAAAAAGAAGCGGCGAAGAAAAACTGCTTCTTTTTTTTACGAAACTATGAAAAAAATTGTCATTAAAAGTAAAAAATAACTTGCACAGGGATTAAAGTTATGCTATACTAGCTAGGCTTACAAAAAATCACGTTTGCGGATTCTGGAGGAAGGTGCCGGATTTCCGGTCTCCTTGGAAGCAAGAGAAGCAGACGGAAGAAAAACCAAATGGAGGTAATAACATGAGCGTTATTTCAATGAAACAGCTGTTAGAAGCTGGTGTACATTTCGGTCACCAGACAAGAAGATGGAACCCTAAGATGGCTCCATACATCTACACAGAGAGAAACGGCATCTACATCATCGACTTACAGAAGTCTGTTGTAAAAGTAGACGAGGCTTACAAAGCCGTAGCCGACATTGCTGCTGAAGGCGGCAAGATCCTTTTTGTAGGAACCAAGAAGCAGGCTCAGGATGCGATCAAGACAGAAGCAGAGCGCTGCGGTATGTACTATGTAAATGAGAGATGGCTGGGCGGTATGCTTACAAACTTCAAGACAATCCAGTCCAGAATTGCAAGATTAAAACAGATTGAAACCATGTCCGAAGATGGAACATTTGATGTTCTTCCTAAGAAGGAAGTAATTGCTCTCAAGAAAGAATGGGAGAAACTGGAGAAAAACCTCGGCGGAATCAAGGAAATGAAGAAGATTCCGGATGCTATCTTTGTTGTAGATCCTAAGAAAGAGAGAATCTGCGTTCAGGAAGCTCATACACTGGGGATTCCGTTAATCGGCATTGCTGACACAAACTGTGATCCGGAAGAGCTTGACTTCGTGATTCCGGGTAATGATGATGCAATCAGAGCCGTTAAGCTGATCGTATCCAAGATGGCGGACGCAGTAATTGAGGCAAACCAGGGCGAGGCAACAGCTGAAGAAGCAGAAGCAGCTCAGGATTTCGAAGAGGCTGTAGAGGCTTAATTGTTCAGGCAGATGAATGCTTCGGCCGGCTGTGATAAGCGGGTTGAAGCATTTTTCGATTTATGGGGAGACGGAGTCCGAACCACGGCATTGCATGCTGAGGCAGATTAGGAAGAAGTTCCCTGTAGACCAGGAAACGAAAACCTGTATAATATGAATAACGAGAAGAATATGGAGGGAAATCAAATGGTAGCAGTTACGGCTGGAATGGTAAAAGAGTTAAGAGAAATGACCGGTGCAGGCATGATGGATTGTAAGAAGGCACTTGCGGCAACGGATGGAGATATGGAAAAGGCTGTTGAATTTTTAAGAGAAAAAGGACTTGCAGCTGCATCCAAGAAGGCAGGAAGAATCGCAGCAGAAGGTATCGTAAAGACTCTTGTAAGCGAAGATGGAAAGTCTGCAGCGATTGTTGAAGTAAACAGCGAGACTGACTTCGTGGCTAAGAATGCGCAGTTCCAGGGCTATGTTGCTGATGTGGCATCTCAGGTACTTGCCAGCAGCGCAGCTGACATGGAAGCGTTCATGGCAGAGCCGTGGGCAAAGGATACATCCCTGACAGTGGCTCAGGAATTATCCAGCCAGATCGCAATCATCGGCGAGAATATGAACATCAGAAGATTTGAGAAGATTGCAACAGACGGCGTTGTTATTGACTATATCCACGGCGGCGGCAGAATCGGCGTTCTGGTGGAAGCTTCTGCTGAAGTTGTCAATGATGAAGTAAAAGAAGCTTTAAAAAACGTTGCAATGCAGATCGCAGCGCTGACACCAAAGTATGTGAAGAGAGACGAGATTCCGCAGGAATTCGTTGAGCATGAGACTGAGATCTTAAAGGTTCAGGCTAAGAACGAGAATCCGGACAAGCCGGATGCAATCATCGAGAAGATGATCATTGGCCGTCTGAACAAGGAATTAAAAGAATTCTGTCTGTTAGACCAGGCTTACGTAAAAGATGGTGATTTAACTGTTGCTAAATACTTAGAGCAGGTTTCCAAAGAGGTTGGCGGAAAGATCGAACTGAAGAAGTTTGTTCGGTTTGAAACCGGCGAAGGTCTTGAGAAAAAAGAAGAGGATTTTGCTGCAGAAGTTGCAAAACAGATGCAGTAACAGATTCCACCGAGCAAGGGCAAGGCGGACTTATCAGATTCCGCCGGGCGCGAGCGAGGGGACTTTCCAAGAAAAGAGGATTCAGGGGGGAATCCCATGGGTATCCATGGGATTTTTCTGTAGAGACAGTGTCCGTTTAACGCCTACAGATGTTTCTGGATTAGACGGACATTTCACCCTTTTCCCGGGATCAGGGCAGGAGAGACTATTGATATTCCGCAGAACGCAGGGGCGGAAGCCTGTAAGCTTCCGTCCGGGCTGCGCGAAGGAAACCTTATACCAAAGGAGTTGACACAATGGCTAAATATATTTTTAAACGTATCATCATGGCGATTGTAACAATATTTGCGGTTGCATCTGTTACATTTTTCGTTATGAACATGGTACCCGGCGGCCCTTTCATGTCAGAGAAGGCCATAAGTCCTCAGGCACAGGCTGCATTGAATGAGAAATACGGTCTTGACAAGCCTTTAGGCGAACAGTATGTTACATACATGAAAGATCTTCTTCACGGGAATCTTGGCCTGAGCGTAAAGCAGAGGGGCCGTACCGTGAACATGATCATCGCATCGAAATTTCCGGTGTCCGCAAGAGTTGGCGGCATCGCTATTTTAACGGCAGTTCTGGTGGGCGTTCCATTGGGAAGTATTGCCGCCTTTAAACGAGGGACGATCGTGGATGACATCATAATCGTATTCAGTACGTGTGGAATTGCGATTCCCAGTTTCGTAATCTGTACGATCCTGATGTATGTCCTGAGTCTGAAGCTGGGGCTTCTGCCTACGTACGGACTGGCATCGTGGAAAAATTACATCATGCCGGTAATAGCGCTGGCACTGTATCCGTCATCTTATATCGCACGTCTGATGCGCTCTTCCATGCTGGATGTCATGGGTCAGGACTACATGAGAACAGCTCGCGCAAAGGGACTTTCTCAGGTAATCAGTATTTTCAAGCATGCGCTTCGTAACGCAATTCTTCCTGTAGTTACGTATTTGGGACCGCTTCTTGCCTATACGGTAACGGGAAGCTTTATCGTTGAGAAGATCTTCACGATTCCGGGTCTGGGCTCTGAATTTATCGGCTCTATCACAGGACGTGATTACCCGCTGATCATGGGAACTACCATATTCCTTGCCTCATTGATGGTTGTGATGAACGTTATCGTAGACGTTGCCTACAAACTCATCGATCCGCGTATTAATCTTAAATAGAAAGGAGAAAGAAGATGTCAAATAATAAATTATCATTACAGCTTAACGTAGACGACTTTCTCCCGGCAAGTGACGAGGAAAAAGAGAGTCTTACCGTCCTCCGCAAGAGCGTTGGCTTCTGGCAGGATGGAATACGGCGTTTAAAGAAAAACAAGATTGCCATGGTCAGCCTGGTAGTTATCATTTTTGTATTCATTTTTTCATTCCTGGTACCGCAGTTCTATCCATACAGCTATGAGCAGCAGATTCGCGGAAGCGAGAATCTGGCGCCCATGCAGTATTCAGAGAAGGAACTGGAGGCAAAGGCAGCGGGAGAGAGCGTATTCCCGCATGTCCTGGGAACGGATAATCTGGGACGTGACTATGCGGTCCGTGTCATGATGGGCAGCCGGGTCTCCCTTACCGTAGGTCTTGTAGCTTCCGCCATCATCCTGCTGATCGGATCCCTTTACGGCTCCATTGCCGGTTTCTTTGGCGGCTGGGTCGATATGATTATGATGCGTATCGTTGATATGATCTACACGGTCCCTGACATTCTGATCATCGTTCTTTTGTCGGTTGCATTTGACCAGCCGCTGAAGGCGCTGGCGCAAAAGCCGGGATTTGAATGGATCCAGGTCATCGGTGTTAACTTAATCAGTATTTTCGTGGTGTTTGCCCTTCTGTACTGGGTTGGTATGGCGCGAATTGTTCGAAGCCAGATCCTCATATTGAAGGAACAGGAATACGTGACTGCGGCCAGGGCACTGGGTGCTTCCAACGGCCGTATCATCCGGAAACACTTACTGACAAACTGTATTGGTACTCTGATTGTTACTACAACACTGCAGATTCCGTCTTCCATCTTTACAGAGAGCTTCTTAAGCTTCCTGGGCCTTGGTGTTGCTGCGCCGATGCCTTCTCTGGGAAGCCTTGCCAGTGCTGCGTTAAACGGTCTGCAGTCCTATCCGCACCGTTTGTTTGCACCTGCACTTGCGATTTCCATCATCATTTTAAGCTTTAACTTGCTGGGTGACGGTCTGCGCGATGCATTTGACCCGAAACTCAAAGACTAAAGGAGGAGAGATACAATGAGCGAGTATTTGGTAAATATCAAAAATGAACGCCTTTCTTTCTTTACTCCTGCAGGTGAAGTAAAGGCATTAAATGATGTGTCTCTTCATTTAAAAGAAGGCGAAGTGCTGGGGATTGTTGGTGAATCCGGTTCCGGTAAGTCTGTAACTGCATACAGCTTAATGGGAATTACCGCATATCCGGGCCGTCTGATCGGCGGTTCTCTGGAATTCAACGGCCATCAGATCGAAAAAATGTCGGAAAAGGAACTGAGAAAAGTCCGTGGAAATGAGATTTCCATTATTTTCCAGGATCCCATGACCAGTCTGAACCCGGTTTATTCCATTGGCAATCAGATCCGTGAGGTTATCATGCTTCATACGGATAAGAATAAACAGCAGGCGAATGAACGGGCCAAGGAGCTTCTGACTCTCGTTGGAATCAATGAGCCGGAGAAGCGTTTAAAGCAGTATCCTCACGAGTTGTCAGGCGGTATGCGCCAGCGTGTTATGATCGCGATCGCCCTTGCCTGTGAGCCGAAGCTTTTAATTGCAGATGAGCCGACGACGGCTCTGGATGTTACCATCCAGGCGCAGATTCTTGAGCTTATGATGGATTTAAAAGAAAAGCTGGGCATGGCTATTATCATGATTACACATGACCTGGGTGTTGTTGCCAACATGTGTGACAGAATTGCGGTTATGTATGCCGGTAAGGTTGTAGAATACGGTACCACGGATGATATTTTCTACCGTCCATCCCATGAATACACAAAGGGGCTGATCCGGAGTATTCCGAAGCTGACGGAAAAAGAGCATAACAAGCTGGTTCCTATCGAGGGAAGCCCTGTCGATATGCTGAATCCGCCTGCGGGATGTCCGTTTGCACCGCGATGCCGCGCCTGCATGAAGATCTGTTTAAGAGAGATGCCTCCATATACGGATCTGTCTGATGTCCATTACAGTGCATGCTGGCTGATGCAGAAGAAAGAATTTGATAAACAGCAGGATTCCAAGACACAGAAGGGGGATGCATGATGGAAGATAAGTATCTGGTAGAAGTAAAACACTTACAGCAGTATTTCCCGGTTGCAGGAAGTAAGCTTTTTGAAAAGAAGGTTGTAAAAGCGGTCGATAACGTCTCCTTTGGTATTCGCAAGGGTGAGACGCTCGGTCTGGTAGGAGAGTCCGGCTGCGGTAAGACGACGACCGGCCGTACGCTGCTTCGTTTATATGAACCGACGGATGGCACGATTCTCTATGACGGCAAGGATATCACCCACGTGAATATGCTTCCGTACCGCCGTAAAATGCAGATCGTGTTCCAGGATCCGTATGCGAGTCTCGATCCGCGTATGACCGTCGAGGATATTGTCGGTGAAGCGATCGATATCCATCGCCTGGCGGCCAATAAGAAGGACCGTCATGAAAGAATCTTATCCGTGCTCTCCACGGTAGGCTTAAATTCCGAGCATGCGAACCGCTATCCTCACGAGTTCTCAGGCGGACAGCGTCAGCGTGTCGGTATCGCCCGTGCCCTGGCGGTGAATCCGGAGTTCATCGTATGCGACGAGCCTGTGTCCGCTCTGGATGTGTCCATCCAGGCCCAGGTTGTCAACATGTTTGAACAGCTGCAGGAGGAACTGGGACTGACCTATCTTTTCATTGCACATGATTTATCAATTGTAAAACATATATCAAACCGGATCGGAGTGATGTATTTAGGCAAGCTGGTGGAGCTGGCTGACAGCTATGAGCTGACCTTCCACAGCGTACACCCCTATACCAAGAGCTTAATTTCCGCTATTCCGATTGCTGATCCGGAGACCAGCAGAAAATCTAAGAGAATTGTTCTGGAAGGCGACGTGCCAAGCCCGGTTAACCCGCCGAGCGGCTGCCGCTTCCGTACCCGCTGTCCGTATGCCGACGAGCTCTGTGCAGCGGAAGAGCCGCAGTGGAAGGAAGTTTCCACAGGTCACTATGCGGCGTGCCACCACCTGGACAAAGTAAATTAATTTTTAATTGCTATTCCTGAGGTTTTGTGGTATGCTAAAAGACAAATCAGCACAGTAGTCAGGTAAAGTATTGCTGTGCTAATTTGAATAAATTCTTTAGAGGAGGAATTGATATGAAAAAAACAGCACTTGTATTAGCAGCTGTTATGGCAACCGGTATGATTCTTACCGCCTGTGGAGGCAATAAGACCGCTGATGCGCCAACAACAAAAGCTGCCGATACCACAACAACAGCTGCTGCCGCAGAGGGCGAGACTGCTGCACCGGCTGAAAATGGAGGCGCTGGCCTTGACCTTGCAGTTCAGATCGGACCTGATCCTGAGACTGTTGATCCGGCTTTAAACAGCGCAGTAGACGGCGGAAACATGATTCTTCATGCCTTTGAGACTCTGATGAGCGTTGACTCAGAGAACAAGATTGTTCCAGGGCAGGCTGAATCCATGGAAGTTTCTGATGATGGACTTACCTATACCTTCCATCTTCGCAAAGGCTTAAAGTGGAGTGACGGAACACCTCTTACAGCGAATGACTTCGTATATTCCTGGAAGAGACTTGCAGATCCGAACACAGCTGCACCGTATGCTATGGATATGCTTGGCTACGTAAAAGGCTACAAAGAAGCATCTGAAGGTAATTTAGACGCACTTGGAGTATCCGCACCGGATGATGATACATTCGTTGTCGAGATGGCATCTCCATGTGTATATTTCTCCAAGCTGATTACACACGGCTCCATGGTTCCTGTTCAGCAGGCAACGATTGAAGCAAACGGCGATCAGTGGACTTTAACACCAGAGACCTATATTTCCAACGGTCCGTTAAAGATGATCGAGTGGGTACCAGGTTCCCATATTACGTTTGCAAAGAATGAGAACTACTGGAATGCAGATAAGGTTACAGTTAATACTTTAAAGTTTGTCCTGATGGAAGATTCCAATGCTGCTTACAGTGCATATCAGACTGGTGAAGTATCCATGATCAAGCACGTTCCTACAGAAGAAGTTCCGAGCCTGCGCGGCAACGAAGATTTCCATGTAGATCCTTTAATGGGTACATATTATATCAGCTTCCAGACAGAAAAAGAACCGTTTAACAACCCGGATGTACGTATGGCATTAAGCCTTGCCATCGACCGTGATTACGTTGCCAACACAGTTATGCAGGGAACCTATTCCCCGGCAACCAACTTTGTTGGACCTGGCCTTTCTGACGCAGAAGCCGGTTCTTCCTTCGAAGAGGTTACACGTAAGAACAACGGCGGAGACTTCTTCAACGTAACGGATCACGACGCTGATGTTGCAAAAGCAAAAGAATTACTTGCCAATGCAGGATATCCGGACGGCGCAGGCTTCCCGACCATCGAATATATGACCAACGATGCCGGCTACCACAAACCACTGGCTGAGTACTTACAGAGCTGCTGGAAAGAATCCCTTGGCATTAACATGGATATCAAGGTTGTTGAGTGGTCTACCTTTACACCAACCCGTCGTGCAGGCGATTTCCAGGTTGCACGTAACGGCTGGGTATATGACTACGATGATCCTTCCAACATGCTGAACTTAATGATTACCGGCGGCGGAAACAACGACGGTAAGTACAGCAATCCGGAAGTTGACAAGATGTTAAACGATGCCAACTCCACAGCTGATGTTGCAGAGCATTATGCAAAGCTGCATGAAGCAGAGAACATGATCCTTGCAGACGCAGCGATGGCTCCGATTGCTTACTACAACGATTTCTATTTACAGGATCCGAAGTTAAAAGGAACATGGCATTCTCCATACGGCTACTGGTTCTTCCAGTATGCGACAATGGATTAATTATCTGACGTAAATGAATAACAAGGTCCCCGGAAGAGGTGAGAACTTCTTACGGGGACTTTTTTCCGTCATGGGAAGAGCGTTCTCTTTCCGCAGAAAACTTTCTCTTTCCAACCAAAAAGAAATATGCTATAATCATTCATGACAATACCAAAGCGGAAAACGCTTCAATAACAGGAGAATGATAGCTATGAATCCAAGACGTGTATTACTGAAATTAAGCGGTGAAGCCCTTGCCGGACCGAATAAAACAGGCTTCGATGAAGAGACTGTGAAGGAAGTAGCGCGGCAGGTTAAGATATCCGTGGATGCTGGTGTCGAGGTAGGCATCGTCATTGGCGGAGGCAACTTCTGGAGGGGAAGGACGAGCAATGCCATCGACCGTACCAAGGCAGATCAGATCGGAATGCTTGCCACGGTTATGAACTGCATCTATGTATCTGAGATCTTCCGGTGTGCCGGGATGACGACTCAGATTCTGACACCGTTTGAGTGCGGCTCCATGACAAAGCTTTTTTCCAAGGACAGAGCAAACAAGTATTTTGAAAAGGGAATGGTGGTCTTTTTTGCAGGCGGTACCGGCCATCCTTACTTTTCTACCGATACCGGAATCGCTCTTAGGGCTATCGAGATGGAAGCGGACTGCATCCTTCTTGCTAAAGCGATTGACGGCGTTTACGACAGCGATCCGAAGATCAATCCGGAAGCGAAGAAATACGATGAGATATCCATACAGGAAGTGATTGATAAGCAGCTGGGTGTGATTGATCTGACAGCCTCCATCATGTGTATGGAGAACCGCATGCCATTAGCGGTATTCAGTCTGAATGAAAAAGACAGCATTGCTGACGCGATGCAGGGGAAAATAAACGGCACAATTGTGACCGCATAAACTAGGAGGACAATATGCAGGAGAGTTTACAGGTTTACGAGGACAAGATGAATAAGACATTAGAGGTGCTGGAGAGCGACTATATGACGATCCGCGCAGGACGTGCAAACCCGCATGTGCTTGATAAAATCAAGGTGGATTATTACGGAACTCCCACACCGCTTCAGCAGGTGGGCAACATCAATGTTCCGGAAGCCCGCATGATTATTATTCAGCCATGGGAAAAGAGCCTCTTAAAGGCGATTGAAAAAGCCATTCTGACTTCTGATCTGGGTATCAACCCGACCAACGACGGCAGCGTTATCCGCCTCGTTTTCCCGGAACTGACCGAGGAACGCAGAAAAGAACTGGTGAAGGACGTCAAAAAGAAAGGTGAGGCAGCGAAGGTTGCTGTTCGCAATATCCGCCGTGACGGCAATGATTACTTTAAGAAACTGCAGAAGGCAGATGAGATTTCTGAGGACGACTTGGCAGAGGCGGAGGAAGATATTCAGAAATTAACGGATAAGATGATTGGGAAGATCGATAAAGCGATCGAAGCGAAGTCAAAGGAACTTCTTACCGTATAACAGATAGAACCGGGGCAGGCATGATTCCGCCGCACGCAAGTGAGGGGGATTTTCAAAGTGCCTGTCCTGTTTATGTTTCATACCATTCCGGCTGTTGTGCGATTCGGGATTACCTGTGGAGCCGGAGTGCGGATTGGAAGGAAGAAGGAGAAAATAATGGAAGTGAATATAGATAATATGGTAATTCCGGACCATGTCGCCATCATTTTAGACGGCAACGGACGCTGGGCGAAGAAACGCGGCCTGCCCAGAAGCATGGGCCATAAGGAAGGCTGTGTGGTGGTGGAACGTACCGTTGAGGATGCGGCCAGAATTGGAATCAAGTATCTGACTGTCTACGGCTTTTCCACAGAGAACTGGAAGCGTTCCGGTGAGGAAGTGGGAGCGCTGATGCAGCTGTTCCGCTACTATATGGTAAGACTCTTAAAGATCGCCAAGACGAACAATGTCCGTGTGCGGATGATCGGTGAGCGAAGCCGTTTCGATCAGGATATCATCGACGGCATTAACCGTCTGGAGAGAGAGACTGAGAACAATACGGGACTGACCTTCGTGATCGCCGTTAATTACGGCGGCCGGGACGAGATCGTGCGGGCGGCCAGAAAGATTATGAAAGATACGGCAGATGGGAAGATTACTCCGGATCAGATGGATGAGGCAGTGTTCTCCTCTTATCTCGATACGGCGGAGATTCCGGATCCGGATCTTTTGATCCGTACCAGCGGGGAACTGCGCCTGTCCAACTACCTGCTGTGGCAGCTGGCTTATACAGAGCTGTATGTGACGGACTGCTATTGGCCTGATTTCAATAAAGAAGAACTGAAAAAGGCGATTGCTGCGTACAATAGTAGAGACAGAAGATTTGGAGGAGTGAAATAGTCCGAAGGGAGGAAGCGCGATGTTTACAACCAGATTGATTAGCGGAATTGTCCTGGTTCTGATCGCCCTTGTCGTTGTGGGAAGCGGGGGAATGATTCTTTTTGCTGCGACCGTGGCCATTTCCATGATAGGGTTGTTTGAATTATATCGTGTTATGAAGATACAGAAGAATGTGATCGGAGTTATGGGATATCTGACTGTGGTATCCTATTATGGGCTTTTGTGGTTCCACGGAGAGCAGTACATGATGCTGATGTCCATTGCATTTCTTATGATACTGATGACCATCTATGTCTTTACGTTCCCCAAATATAAGACGGAGGAAGTGACGGTAGCGTTCTTCGGCGTCTTTTATGTGGCGGTTATGCTGTCTTATCTGTACCAGGTTCGTGTAATGGCGGATGGAAAGTATCTGGTCTGGCTGATCTTTTTGAGCTCCTGGGGCTGCGACACCTGCGCATACTGCGTAGGAATGCTGATCGGCAGGCATAAACTGGCGCCGGTTTTGAGTCCCAAGAAATCAATTGAGGGGGCAGTCGGAGGCGTGGCGGGAGCGGCGCTTCTGGGATTCCTTTACGCGACAGTGTTCGGCGCCTCCATGGCGGAAGTGCAGAACCCTCAAGTAGCCTGCGCGCTGGCCTGTGCCATTGCGGCGGTGATTTCCCAGATCGGCGATCTGGCGGCATCTGCGATAAAACGCAATCATCAGGTGAAGGATTACGGCCATCTGATTCCGGGACACGGCGGCATTCTGGACCGGTTTGACAGTATGCTGTTTACGGCGCCGGCCATATTCTTTGCAGTGACTTTTCTGCGATAAGATAATACGAAACAGGTATGATGCGAATACGATAAAAGGAGCGAAACAGCGGCATGAAAAAGATTGCAGTTCTGGGTTCAACCGGTTCGATCGGAACACAGACTCTGGAAGTGGTAAGAGCTCAGAAGGATATAGAAGTAACCGCTCTGGCGGCCGGAAGTAATATCACGCGTCTGGAAGAACAGATCCGGGAATTTCATCCGGAGATCGTCTGTGTGTGGGAAGAAGAAAGGGCGAAGGAGCTTGCCCTGGCGGTTAAGGATATGCCGGTAAAGGTCGTATACGGGATGGAAGGACTCATCGAAGCGGCTGTGGATACGGAAGCGGAGATCGTGGTGACGGCTATCGTAGGCATGATCGGTATACGGCCTACCATCGCGGCCATGGAGGCGGGAAAGGATATTGCGCTCGCCAACAAGGAGACGCTGGTGACAGCCGGCCATATTATTATGCCTCTGGCAAAGGAAAAGGGTGTAAAGATTTTACCTGTAGACAGTGAGCACAGCGCTATTTTTCAGAGCCTGAACGGGGAAGATAAAAAAGCGGTACATAAGATACTCTTAACCGCGTCGGGCGGACCGTTCCGTGGAAAGACGAGAGAGGAACTGAAAATGGTGCGCCTTGAGGATGCCTTAAAGCACCCTAACTGGTCGATGGGAAGAAAAATCACCATTGATTCCTCCACAATGGTCAACAAGGGCCTGGAGGTGATGGAGGCGCACTGGTTATTTGACGTCTCCATGGATCAGGTGCAGGTTGTGGTTCAGCCTCAGAGTGTCATCCATTCCATGGTGCAGTTCGACGATGGTGCGGTGATTGCGCAGCTGGGAACACCCGATATGAAGCTGCCGATTCAGTATGCTCTTTACTACCCGGAACGCCGTTTCCTGGCGGGAGAGCGGCTGGATTTCTGGAGTATCGGACAGATTACATTTGAAAAGCCGGACATGGAAAATTTTCCGGGGCTTGCCCTGGCTTATGAGGCAGGAAGGATCGGCGGAACCATGCCGACGGTATTCAATGCGGCCAATGAACGGGCCGTTGCAAAATTTTTAAACAGAGAAATTTCTTATCTTACCATCACGGATATGATAGAGGGGGCTATGAAAGGGCATACTGTGAAAGAGAATCCATCTGTAGATGAGATTCTGGAAGCAGAGGCTTCGGCTTATGACTATATAGAAAGCAGGTGGTAGATTGTCCAGCATTATCGTAGCGGTTCTTGTATTTGGACTGATTGTGCTGATTCACGAATTAGGGCACTTTTTATTTGCAAAACTTAACGGCATTTCCGTTGTGGAATTTTCCATTGGTATGGGACCGAGGCTGTTCCATGTCAAAAAAGGGGAGACGACGTACTCCTTAAAGCTGCTGCCGATCGGGGGCTCCTGTATGATGCTCGGTGAGGACGAGGAGAATCCGGCGGAGGGCGCTTTTCAGAATGCAAGCATTCCGGGCAGAATGGCGGTTATCGCGGCCGGTCCGGTCTTTAACTTTATACTCGCTTTTTTCCTGGCACTGATTCTGGTTGGGATGGGCGGATACAACGTCACTCAGATTAAGGAGGTCACGGAAGGCTCGCCGGCTTACGAAGCGGGACTTAAGCCGGGGGATGTGATTACCGGCGTGAATGAGGAGAAGATGACGGTTTACGGAGATTATATCCTTTACCGCATGTTAAAACCGGATGAGAAGATGAGCCGGGTGTCCTATGAGCGGACGGACGCGCAGACTGGCAGAAAAGAGCGGGGCACGGTTCTTGTGACACCGGAGTTTAATGAAGAATACAACCAGTATATGATAGGGATCTCTGTGTCGCCGGTCAATGTCCGGACGTCTTCGTTCCTGGAACTGGTGAAATACGGGGCCTATGAAGTGAAATACGATATCACTGTGACCATCAAGAGTCTCGGTATGCTGTTGTCCGGAAAAGCCAGTGTCAATGACTTAAGCGGTCCGGTGGGAATCGTGGTTATGATCGATGATTCCGTAAAGGCAGGGCTGACGGTAAGTGTGATGGCAGCCATCATGAATGTGCTCAGCATGTGCATTCTTCTGAGTGCGAATCTGGGGATTATGAACCTTCTTCCGATTCCGGCGCTTGACGGAGGAAGACTTGTATTTTTAGTGATAGAAGCGGTTCGCGGTAAACGAATGGATCCGGAAAAAGAAGGCATGGTGAATTTAATCGGCATGATGGCGCTTATGGCTCTGATGGTGTTCGTTGTATTTAATGATATCAGCCGCTTTACGTAACAGCGGCATGGAACAGGAAAACGAAAAAAACAGTATACCGATGGAGGAAAGAGCGATGACGGACAGAAAACAGACGAAGACGGTTTCGATCGGAAACCGGAAGATTGGGGGAGGAAATCCCATTCTGATCCAGTCCATGTGCAATACAAAGACGGAGGATGCCGAAGCCACGGTGTCCCAGATTCTGGCGCTGGAGGAGGCTGGCTGCGATATTATCCGCGTGGCCGTACCGACCATGGAAGCGGCCGGGGCGCTGAAAGAGATTAAAAGGCAGATTCATATTCCGCTGGTGGCGGATATCCATTTCGACTACCGGCTGGCGTTGGCTGCGATTGAGAATGGTGCGGATAAGATCCGGATTAATCCTGGAAATATTGGGAGCGAAGAGCGGGTCAGGGCCGTTGTGGATAAGGCAAAGGAATATGGGATTCCCATCCGGGTCGGCGTAAACAGTGGTTCCCTTGAGAAGGAACTGCTGGAAAAGTATCATGGGGTGACGGCGGAAGGCATTGTAGAGAGCGCTCTTATGAAGGTGCGCATGATCGAGGAGATGGGATACGACAATCTGGTGATCAGCATCAAGTCCTCCGATGTGCTGATGTGCATCAAGGCCCATGAACTGATTGCGGAACAGACTGCTTATCCACTTCATGTGGGGATCACCGAGGCGGGAACTGTGCGCTCGGGAACGATTAAATCTTCTGTCGGGCTGGGCATTATCCTGCATCAGGGAATCGGTGATACGATCCGGGTTTCCCTGACCGGAGATCCGGTGGAAGAGGTGATGACTGCAAAGCAGATTCTAAAGACGCTGGGTCTGCGAAAGGGCGGAGTGGAGGTGGTCTCCTGTCCGACCTGCGGCCGGACCAGAATTGATCTTATATCCCTTGCGAACCGGGTGGAAGCCATGGTGACGGAGTTCGACCATCTCGACGTCAAGGTAGCCGTTATGGGCTGCGTGGTCAATGGTCCGGGGGAGGCGAAGGAAGCGGATCTCGGCGTTGCCGGAGGAATCGGTGAAGGCCTTCTCTTCCGTAAGGGGGAGATTATCCGGAAAGTCCCTGAAGAGAGCTTACTCGACGCTTTGAGAGAAGAGCTGATAAAGCTGGGATGAAAGCAGAACGTTTGGCAGAAAGCAACAGGTGATTGAATGACAAAAGCATTTTTGGATGTATTTCCAAATCTGAATATCACGGATGAACTGCGGGAGCTTTTAAATCTGGTGGAAGTTGAGAAGGTCACTTCCACCAGGGATAGAAGCTCTATTCGCGTTTATATCGTGAGCCCCAGACTGATCCACAAACAGAATATCTACGGACTGGAGAAGGGCATTAAGGACCAGCTCTTTCCCTCCAAACAGGTATCGATTAAAATTATCGAGAAATTCCGCCTGTCCGGTCAGTACACGCCGGAGAAGCTGTTAGCCGTGTACCGGGACAGTATCCTGATGGAGCTTAAGAATTACAGCATCATTGAGTATAATATTTTCCGGAAGACGGAGTATGAGTTTCCTGAGCCGGATCTGCTGAAAATGACGGTGGAAGACACCATTGTTACCCATGAAAAGGAAGCCGAGCTAAAGCGCGTCCTGGAGAAGATCTTTTTCGAGCGCTGCGGTCTTCCGATTGAGGTGCGCTACGAGTACGTGGAGCCGAAGGAGAATGCGCTGGCGAAGCAGAAGGAGCTTCAGATGCAGCGTGAGGTGGAAGAGATCGTCAGCAGGACCTCCCTGGCTGCCGTCTTAAACGAGGAGCAGGCGCTGCCGAAAACAGGAACGGAGGACGGCTATGGCGGCCCCTCCATGGCGGATGCAGCTTCTTTAGAGGCGCTGGCTGCCGGATATTCGGCGGAAGTGCCCTTCGATGAGGGGCCGGCCCGGCAGGGGGCTGCGGATAACGGGGAGATTCCTCCTCGCCGTTTGGCGGAAAATGGCGGAGCAGGGGCTCCGGTTCTGCGTATGGGCGGTAAAAAGGATGAGAACAAACGGGATAAAAACGGAGATAACGGAAAGAAAGAACAGAAGAAAGACTATAAGGACTATAAGAAAAACGGCGGCTATGGCGGCTACGGCGGAAAACGTTCGGACAATCCGGACGTGCTCTATGGCCGTGATTTTGAGGGAGAGACGATTGAGATTGAGAAGATCGACGGAGAGATCGGCGAGGTAACCATCCGTGGAAAGATTCTCATGGTGGACAGCCGGGAACTGCGGAGCGGAAAGACGATTATGATCTTCGATATCTCCGACTTTACGGATACGATTACCGTAAAGATGTTTGCAAGAGAAGAGCAGTTAGATGACTTAAAGGCGGCCGTCCAGGCGGGGACGTTTATTAAGATCAAGGGTGTGACGACTATTGACAAGTTTGACGGCGAACTGACCCTGGGCTCTGTAGTGGGTATTAAGAAGTCGGAGGACTTCACGGGCAAGCGGATGGATGGAAGCCTGGAGAAACGGGTGGAGCTCCACTGCCATACGAAGATGAGCGATATGGATGGCGTATCAGAGGTCAAGGATATCGTAAAGCGTGCGAAAAAGTGGGGAATGCCGGCCATTGCCGTCACAGACCACGGGTGCGTCCAGTCCTTCCCGGATGCCAACCACGCCCTGGACAAAGGCGATACCTTTAAGATCCTGTATGGGGTGGAGGGGTATCTCGTTGACGATCTAAAGCTGCTGGTGGATAATCCCAAAGACCAGACATTTGCAGATACTTACGTGGTTTTCGATATCGAGACCACGGGCTTCAGCCCGGAAAAGAACCGGATTATCGAGATCGGTGCCGTCAAAGTGGTAAACGGAGTGATTACGGACAGATTCAGTACCTTTGTCAATCCGGACGTACCGATTCCCTTTGAGATCGAACAGCTGACCAGCATCAATGACAACATGGTGCTTTCCTATCCGAAGATCGACGTGATTCTGCCGCAGTTTCTGGAGTTCTGCCAGGATTCTGTCCTGGTGGCGCACAACGCCTCCTTCGATGTGAGCTTTATCAACCGAAATGCGGAGATTCTGGGGCTGCCTTTTGAACCTACAGTGCTGGATACGGTGACGCTGGCCCGGTTCCTTCTGCCGAATTTGAACAGATTCAAGCTGGATACCGTCGCCAAGGCGCTGAATATCTCGCTGGCCAACCATCACCGCGCGGTGGATGACGCGGGCTGTACGGCGGAGATATTCGTGAAGTTTGTTCAGATGCTGCGGGAGCGGGGAGTGGAGACGCTGACCGAGTTAAACAGCTTAAAGACAATGACTCCGGAGATGATCAAGAAGCTTCCGACTTACCACGTGATTATCATTGCGACCAATGATGTGGGACGTGTGAATCTCTATAAGCTGATCTCCTGGTCCCATATCGATTATTACGCCAGAAGGCCCAGGATTCCCAAGAGCCTGTTAAATCAGAACCGGGAGGGCTTAATCGTGGGATCTGCCTGTGAGGCGGGGGAACTGTATCAGGCACTGCTTCGGGGCGGTTCCAATGCGGAGATCGCCAGACTGGTCCGGTTCTATGACTACCTGGAAATTCAGCCTCTGGGCAACAACAGCTTTATGCTCCGGGATGAAAAGAGCACTGTGAATTCGGAGCAGGATTTGATCGACATTAACAAGAAGATCGTGGAACTGGGAGACCAGTTCGGAAAACCGGTCTGTGCTACCTGCGACGTTCATTTTCTGGACCCGGAGGATGAGGTGTACCGCCGGATTATTATGGCGGGACAGGGATTTAAGGACAGTGATGAACAGGCGCCCCTTTACCTGCGCACGACGGAGGAAATGCTGAAGGAATTCGAGTATCTCGGCCCCAACAAGGCGGAAGAGGTAGTGATCAGGAACACAAGGAAGATCGCCGATATGTGTGAGAAAATCTCTCCGGTGCGCCCTGATAAATGTCCGCCCGTCATTGAAAACTCTGACGGGGATTTGCGGCAGATCTGTTATGATAAGGCTCATGCGATCTACGGTGACAATCTGCCGACGATCGTTACGGAGCGTCTGGAACGTGAATTGAACTCCATCATTTCCAATGGATTCGCGGTTATGTATATCATCGCGCAGAAGCTGGTGTGGAAATCCAACGAGGACGGATATCTGGTTGGTTCCCGTGGTTCGGTCGGCTCTTCTTTTGTTGCCTATATGTCCGGTATTACGGAGGTTAATTCCTTAAGCCCGCATTATTACTGTGCCAGCTGTCATTACTATGATTTCGATTCGGAGGAAGTGAAAAAGTATACCGGTATGGCCGGATGTGACATGCCGGATAAAACCTGTCCGGTCTGCGGCCATCCGCTGACGAAAGACGGTTTCGACATTCCTTTTGAAACGTTCCTGGGATTTAAAGGAGACAAAGAGCCGGATATCGACTTAAACTTCTCCGGTGAGTACCAGAGTAAGGCCCACGACTATACGGAGGTTATCTTCGGCAAAGGCCAGACCTTCCGGGCCGGAACCATCGGTACGCTGGCCGATAAGACGGCATATGGCTATGTGAAGAATTACTATGAGGAACACGGCGTACATAAACGGAACTGTGAGATTAACCGTATCGTCCAGGGCTGTGTCGGGGTGAGAAGAACCACGGGACAGCATCCCGGCGGTATCATCGTGCTTCCCCACGGGGAGGAAATTTATTCCTTCACTCCCGTGCAGAGGCCGGCTAACGATATGACGACCATGACGGTCACTACCCATTTTGATTACCACTCCATCGATCATAACCTGCTGAAACTCGATATACTCGGGCACGATGATCCGACCATGATCCGAATGCTTCAGGACTTAATCGGCTTCGATCCGGTTAAGGATATTCCGCTGGACAGCAGGGAGGTCATGTCCTTGTTTCAGGATACATCGGCTCTTGGGATCACGCCGGAGGATATCGGCGGATGTAAGCTGGGAGCGCTGGGCGTGCCGGAGTTCGGTACGGATTTCGCCATGCAGATGCTTATTGATACCCAGCCCAAGTATTTTTCCGACCTTGTGCGTATCGCCGGTCTGGCTCACGGTACCGATGTGTGGCTGGGAAACGCCCAGACCTTAATTCAGGAGGGGAAGGCGACGATTCAGACGGCGATCTGTACCCGAGACGATATCATGATCTATCTCATTTCCATGGGACTGGAGGAAGGTCTTTCCTTTACGATCATGGAGAGCGTTCGAAAGGGAAAAGGCTTAAAACCGGAATGGGAGGAGGAGATGATCAGCCACGGTGTGCCGGACTGGTACATCTGGTCCTGTAAGAAGATTAAATACATGTTCCCGAAAGCCCATGCGGCCGCCTATGTTATGATGGCGTGGCGTATCGCCTACTGCAAGGTGTTTTATCCGCTGGCGTACTATGCGGCGTTCTTCAGTATCCGGGCGAACGGCTTTTCTTATGAACTGATGTGCCAGGGACGAGATAAGCTGGAGTACTATCTGGCGGACTATAAGAAGCGGATGGATACGCTGTCAAAGAAGGAACAGGATACACTCCGCGATATGAGAATTGTTCAGGAAATGTATGCGAGAGGCTACGATTTTACACCGATCGATATCTATCAGGCAAAGGCCCGTCATTTTCAGATTATCGGCGGGAAGCTGATGCCTTCTTTGAGCAGTATCGACGGTCTCGGTGAGAAAGCGGCCGATGCCGTGGTTGATGCTGTGAAGGACGGAAAGTTCCTGTCAAAGGAAGACTTTAGGAACAGGACGAAGGTCAGTAAAACGGTGTGCGATCTGATGGCAGATCTGGGACTTTTAGGGGAACTGCCGGAGTCGAATCAGCTGTCGCTGTTTGATTTTTAACAGTTTGATTTTTTACCTGAAGAAATGCGCGGGCTGGTCAGAGAGAGGCCATAAGAGTGCAGGACGAAATAAAACGGAGCTGTTCTAAATAATGTTTTTAGAACAGCTCCGTTTATCTGTAGTCTGGCCTGAGAAATGAAGTGAAATCTCTAAATACCGAATTCTTTTAACAGCTGATCCCGGCCTAAACATTATACAAGCGATTTCTAATGGCATTGCAAGCATAAATTCAGCGTTTTACGGGAATCTTGTTACTGTTTACAGCTAATGTCAGCTGCTTATTGAGAAATAATAATTACGGATCCCATTGACAGAAATAAGAAATCATACTATAATAAATATACCCTATAGGGGTATATAAGAAAGGATGATCTTATGAAAACGGAAGTTTACGATATTGAAGGCATGTCCTGTGCAGCCTGCAGCAGTGCGGTGGAACGGGTCACGAGAAAACTGGAAGGGGTGGAGTCGAGTGACGTGAATTTAACGACGAATAAGATGACCATCACCTATGATGAGACGAAAGTCACTCCGGAGATGATTATGGGGAAGGTGGAGAAAGCCGGATTCGGCGCCTGCCCTCTGGCGGAGGAGAAGGACAGTAAGGCTCAGGAGGAAGAAAACTGGGGGAAGCAGGAGCAGCAGCGCGATACGATGAAGAGACGGCTGATCGTGGCCATTTGCTTTGCGGTTCCCCTTCTGTATATATCCATGGGACACATGCTCCCCTTTGAACTGCCGCTTCCGCACTTCCTCCATATGGACAGCAATCCTCTGAACTACGCGCTGGCGCAGCTGATCCTTACGGTTCCGGTACTGATTGCTGGAAGAAAGTTTTATCTGGTAGGACTGCGGTCGCTGTTCAAGGGCAATCCGAACATGGATTCTCTGGTGGCGATCGGCACCGGCAGTGCGTTTATCTACAGCCTCTGCATGACGGTTACAATTCCATCAAATCCAATGAATGCCCATCATCTCTATTACGAGTCGGCGGCAGTCGTCGTCACACTCGTCATGCTGGGCAAATACATGGAGAGCAGAAGTAAGGGAAAGACCTCCGAGGCGATCAGAAAGCTGATGGAACTGGCCCCGGATACAGCGATTCTCTATGAGGATGGCACGGAACGGGAAGTGGAGACGGCCAGCGTGAGAGTAGGCCAGCATCTCCTGATTAAACCGGGCAGCAGGATACCCCTGGACGGTATTGTGGCAGGCGGCAGCAGCAGTGTGGATGAATCCATGCTGACCGGAGAGAGTATCCCTGTGGAGAAGCAGGCGGGAGATGCTCTGATCGGCGGAAGTATGAATTATAACGGAGCGATGGAGATGGAGGTTACTCATACAGGCGGAGACACCACGCTTTCCAAGATCATTAAGATGATCGAGGATGCGCAGGGAAAAAAGGCGCCGATCTCCAAGCTGGCCGACAAGGTTGCCGGATACTTCGTTCCGACGGTTATGGGCATCGCAGTGGCTGCGGCCCTTCTCTGGTGGCTGTTGGGCGGCAAGGAGCTGTCCTTTGTCTTAACGATCTTTGTGGCAGTTCTGGTTATTGCCTGTCCGTGTGCGCTGGGGCTGGCGACGCCGACGGCTATTATGGTCGGAACCGGACTGGGAGCCGGCCATGGAATCTTAATCAAGAGCGGTGAGGCGCTGGAGACTGCCCATAAGGTAGACACGGTTGTATTCGATAAGACTGGTACGATTACAGAGGGGAAACCGAAGGTTACGGATATCGTAGTTCTGGATCAGGCAGAGACTTCGGACGGACTTCTGAAACTGGCGGCCGGGTGTGAGCAGATGTCGGAGCATCCGCTGGGGCAGGCTATCGTCTTGAAGGCCAGAGAACAGGGGCTGGAGCTTGCCATGCCGGAGAAGTTCGAGAGCGTGACGGGGGCGGGAATCATCGCTTCCCTTGGAACGAGTCAGGTGGCCGTAGGCAATGAACGGCTTGTGGAACAGATGAAGGTGTCCATGGGAGATCCTGTAAAGGAGCAGGCTCACCAGATGGCGAATCAGGGAAAGACACCGATGTATCTGATTGCAGACGGGAAGCTGAAGGGCATCATCTGCGTAGCCGATACCATTAAGGAGACCAGCGTGGAGGCAGTGGACCAGTTAAAGCGCCTGGGAATTACAGTCTGCATGCTGACTGGAGATAATCAGAAGACAGCCGATTATATCGGTAAACAGGCCCATATTGATACCGTAATCGCAGAGGTTCTGCCGGAAGACAAGGCCAATGTGGTGGAGTCTCTGCAGAAGCAGGGAAAAACCGTTATGATGGTAGGAGACGGAATCAACGACGCACCGGCGCTGGTATCCGCGGATGTGGGGACGGCCATCGGCTCCGGAAGCGACATCGCCCTGGAATCCGGAGATATTGTACTCATGAAATCCGATTTGCGTGACGTCTATAAGGCGGTGAAATTAAGCCGGCTTACGATACGGAATATCAAACAGAACCTGTTCTGGGCATTTTTCTATAACAGTCTGGGTATCCCTGTGGCCGCAGGTGTGCTATACTTATTTGGAGGCCCGCTGTTAAATCCGATGTTTGCAGGGTTTGCCATGTCTCTCAGTTCGGTCTGCGTGGTGAGCAATGCGCTTCGTTTAAAGACGGTAAAGCTATAAGGGAAAACGAAATGGAGGTATGGTATGGAGGAACACACGTGTGACTGTGCGGTGAAGCACAAGCACCGCCAGGCTGCGGAGGAAAAAGACTTATTGAACCGCTTAAACCGAATCGAAGGGCAGATCCGCGGTATCAAAAGCATGGTGGAAGACGAGCGGTACTGTGTGGATATCTTAACACAGGTATCTGCGGTTCAGGCGGCACTCAACAGTTTTAATAAGGTGCTGCTGTCGAGCCATATCAAGAGCTGTGTCGTGGAGCAGATTCAGGAGGGCAATTTAGAGGCGGTCGATGAGCTGTGCATGACGATACAGAAGGTTATGAAGTGATTTGCATACTGCAATAAAAAGAAAAGGAGAAAAAACTATGAAGACTTATCGCTGTGATGAAATGATGTGTAACGGGTGTGTGTCAAGAATCAACAAAGGACTGGATCACGAGGGAATCGGTCACAAAGTGGATTTGGAGACCAAGACTGTGATGATCGAGGAAGAGAAGGATTACGACAAAGCAGTGGAAATCCTCGACGATCTGGGCTTTACGGCAGTGGAACAGCAGTAGAATTTTTCCTATATTTTTAAAAATTAAAAAAATTCCAAAATATAGTTGACAATCCATCATTTTTATATTATACTACCAAAGGTATCGAGGCGTGGCTCAGTTTGGTAGAGCGCTGCGTTCGGGACGCAGAGGTCGCAAGTTCGAATCTTGTCGCCTCGACGATTTTTGGTTAACATTCGATACGTGGCCTATTGGTCAAGCGGTCAAGACGCCGCCCTCTCACGGCGGAAACCCGAGTTCGATTCTCGGATAGGTCATAAAAAGCTTTCGGAAAGACAAAATCCGGAAGCTTTTTTGTATCACAGGAAAGTATTCCTGTGATACAAAAAAGCCCTCCGGCAGGATCGCCCTGCGGCGGTAAGAAATCATGCCGCGAAAGCGACCCGCCGCAGGCGGAGAATCCTGCTTGCGGGAGTCTTTCATGATATCATGAAAAATAATACAAGTTTCAGGGGGAAGAGGATGCTAAAACCGGTTGATGAGAATTTTAAAAAGTATTGTGTTACAAAGGATGGCAGTTACTTAAAGAAGATCCGCTCCATCGGAGGCGGCAGTGCGGCGCTGACTGCGGCAGGATTTTTGATTGCCGGCATCTGTGTGCTTCTGATTGCGGCCACAAAGGACGTGGTGACTGCGGAAGGCCTGACTCTGTTTGCTGCGGTTGCGGCGGGAAGCGCGCTTTTGGCCATAATCGGAATCTTTATGAGGCGGAGGCGTATCCGTACATATCTGGAGTATTTTTCAAAAAAGAGCGGTTACACACCGGACCAGTTAAAAGAATTTGAACGGGAAGTGCTGGAACCGGACAGCTGCTACGATACGGTTTCCAGGAAACTGGCGAAAAACTCTGCCGCCTTCAGCTGGGTTTTGACAGAACACTGGTTCAAGCAGATGGATCATATCCCGATCAGGATTGAAGATATGGCGGCTGCGTTTTATATGAATGGAATTACATATAAGAAGATTCAGTACGGAAAGAGCATTTTCTTTGTGTTAAAGGATGGCACCATACATGACGTATATAACTGGCAGTACGATAAAGAGGGAACCGCACGCATCGTTGAGGAACTGAGAAAGCGGAACCCGCTTCTGATTCCGGCGAAGAGCGTGCGGGCCGGAGAGGAAGTATACAACTGTCTGGAGCAGCCGGAGCGGGTCGCGGAGTTATACCGCAGTGCCAGAGAACGCAGGTCATAGGAGCCTGATGCAACACCTGTCCCAAAGTTTCATATCCTGTAGTATAAGTGTAAAAAAGGAGTCAGCAGTGATATGAAAATATGTTTGGACGCAGGCCATCAGGGCCGGTATAACCAGAGCCCGGCAGATCATCGGTATTACGAGTCTGTCATGGTATGGAAACTGCATCTTCTGCAGAAGAAGTATCTGGAAGAGTATGGAATTGAAGTGATTACCACAAGACGGCGGCAGGATGAAGAAAAGGGCCTTTTTGCCAGAGGTGCCGAGTCGAAAGGCTGTGATCTGTTCCTGTCCGACCATTCCAACGCGGTTGGGACCGGAGTGAATAATCAGGTGGATTATCCGGCCGCCTACTGTGAGATCAATGGAAGCGCAGATGGGATCGGAATGGCCCTGGCGCAGTGTGTGGAAAAGGTGATGAAGACGAAGCAGCCAGCCAGGATTGAGCACAGAAGAGGACAGAACGGGGATTATTACGGAGTGCTCCGCGGAGCGGCCTCTGTGGGGACTCCGGGGTTGATTCTGGAGCATTCCTTTCATACGAACGCGCAGATCGCCGCATGGCTTTTAAAGGAATCGAATCTGGAACGTCTGGCAAAGGCGGAAGCCGATGCCATCGCACTGTATTATGGAATTACTGTACAGGAAAAGAAATCCGGATGGCTGGAGGAGGACGGCGGCTGGCGGTTCTATCTCGGTGATTCGGGAGACTATGTGGCCAATGACTGGTATGAAGACGGTGATCAGTGGTACTGGTTTGACGGCGCGGGCATGATGGTGCACGACACCTGGAAGACCGGATCTGACGGGAAATGGTATTATTTAAAGTCAGACGGCGCCATGGCCAAAGATCAGTGGATTATCTGGAAGGGAGAGCTTTACCGGGTCAGGGAAGACGGTGCCATGTTCGAGGGGACTTTATGCTTGAAGACTGATGAAAAAGGTGCTTTAAAAGAATAGAGTGAGAAAGTAAAGGGAGCTGTGAAGGCTTCCTTTACTTTCCATTTACAATCGAACATATATTCGATACAATAGTATCGAGGTGATGATTGATGGAGCGCACCATATTTCATGTGGATGTGAATTCGGCGTTTCTTTCCTGGGAAGCAGTTTACCGGCTGAAGCATTTAGGCGGCCGCCTGGATTTGAGAACGGTTTCCGCCGCAGTGGGAGGCGATGTGACGAGGCGGCACGGAATTATTCTGGCAAAGTCCATTCCGGCCAGGACATACGGGATCAAGACGGGGGAGACGGTGTGTTCGGCTTTGAAAAAGTGTCCGGAACTGGTATTGGTACCGCCCAACTACAATCTCTATCAGAGATCCAGCGATGCGTTGATCCGGCTCTTAAAGGAGTATACACCGTTAGTAGAACAGTACAGCATCGATGAGGCGTATATGGACATGACGGAGAGCAGAGCTCTGTTTGGGCCGCCGAAGGAGGCCGCAGAAAAGATAAGGGAGAGGATTCTGTGCGAACTGGGATTTACGGTCAACATCGGTGTGGCGAATAATAAACTTCTGGCGAAGATGGCTTCCGATTTTAAGAAGCCGAATCGGGTCCACACGCTGTGGAAGGAGGAGATTCCGATGAAGATGTGGCCGCTTCCCGTGTCGGAACTTTTTTTCATCGGCCGGGCGACTTACCGGAAGCTTAAGGGAATCGGAATTACCACCATCGGTGAACTCGCACGGAGTGATCCGGATATTTTAAGGCGTCATCTGGGAAAACAGGGAGAAGTGATCTGGGGCTTTGCCAACGGCATTGATTTGTCGGCGGTGGAAGCCGAGGCTCCGCCCAACAAAGGATACGGTAATTCCACCACAGTGGCCTTCGACGTCTGTGATGCGGAAACGGCAAAACTCGTTCTCCTGTCTCTGGCGGAGACACTGGGAGCCAGACTCAGGAAGGACGGTGTAAAAGTCGGCGTGGTGGCGGTAGGAATCCGGGACTATCTGTTTGAATACCATTCCCACCAGATCTCTCTGGAGACGTCCACCAGTATTACAAGAGAATTGTATGAAGCGGCCTGCCGGGCCTTTGACGAGGCGTGGGATAAGACGCCGATCCGTCATCTGGGCATTCATACGAGCCGTGTTTCATCGGAGAAATCCAGACAGCTCGGGCTTTTTGACCGCATGGATTACGAAAAGCTGGAGAGAATGGATAAGGCAGTCGATGAAATCCGGAGGCGCTTCGGCAACGATGCTGTAAAACGCGCAGCCTTTCTCCCGGAGCATCCGGGAAAGACAGCCGTACATGATCACATGGGCGGAGGAATTGCGAGGGAGAAGCGCACGGTGGATTACAGCAGACAGGAAGTTCTTTAAAGGAGTAGTGACATGTCGGCGTTCGGAATAGTGACAAATACGGAAAAAGCGGACAGCGGCACTCTGACCGGCAGACAGATAAAGATCGCCTGCAAGGCGTGGTTTACCAGCTCCGGAGTGATTAAGCCCCTGTCCTTCAAATTCGAAGGGGATGATGGGATGATGCAGACGGTAAATCATGTGACGGTCCGGTTCGGGGAAGAAAAGTGTTATTCCGGAATCCCGTCCATGGAATACGCCTGCCGGGCTGTGATCGGCGGGCTGACCCAGGAGTTTAAGCTGATTTTTTATCCGGAAGAGGGAAGATGGGTGATGGTGCTTCCGGAGTAAACGGAAGCTTCAAAAGACGCGTCTGAAACACAAACGATTGATGAACAACAAGGAGGCATACAGAATGAGCATTACTTTTGACAGGAGCCTGGTGACAGGAAATGAAATGATCGATACGCAGCACAGAGAACTGATCGGCCGTGTGAACAGACTGGCGGAGGAATGTGTTCCGGGAACTGAAAAGAGAACCGCGGTGGGAACCCTCGACTTTTTGCTGGATTATACGGATTACCATTTTACCGAGGAGGAAGCACTTCAGAAGAAGAGCGGATACCCGAAGCTTTCAGCACACCATCTGGAACATGAGAAATTTAAGAAAGCCGTGGAAGATCTGCGGGTTATGCTGGAGGAGGAAGAGGGGCCCAGCGAAGCGTTTGTGGACGCGGTGAGAAAGAACGTGGAGGAGTGGCTTTGGAACCACATTATGACCTGGGACAAAGAAGTGGCGGGATACGCGGAAACGCAGGCCGAAATTTGAATAAAGGAAAAGGAACAGGCGGTCTGTGAGAACCGCCTATTTCTTTTCCTTTTCCTTCAGTTCCCGTCGGATGCGGGGCTCAATTCCCCGGCGTTTCATTTCAGCCAGAATCGCCTGAAACTCATGCTCCGGCGCCGGTGGAACGGGCTCGTCGCTTTCCGCGGCCCGGTCGAATAAGTCTGCCAGTTCTTTTTCTCCTTTTTTACGCATCATCATTCACCCCCATAAGGTAACTATACGACTTTATGAGGGGATTGGAACTGGAAAAATATGGAATTATAGGGCGAGCTGCTGTGAACGGATAAACGCGCAGGTATTCATCTGCGGTCAGCCGCGCACATGGAAGCTGTTTTCCTTTTTCAGCGGAATCTGTTTTACGGTACAGTCTGTGATGTCAATGAAGCTGTTTTGCTCCAGTCTGCGGAAAAGCTGATTCATATCCTCTTCTTTACCCTGCAGCTCCATTTCCACACGGCCGTCGTCCAGATTCGTGACCCAGCCGGTGAGTCCCAGACTCTGGGCGAGATAGTATGTCCTGTAACGAAAGCCCACGCCCTGGACACGGCCGCTTACGAAAATGTGCTTTCTGATCATTTCTCTTTCTTCCATCTGATCACCTTTATCCTGTTATTAGAGACGACTGATCCTGTTAATGATTATAACTTTTTCCCCTTGTTTTTGCAACTAATACATCAATTCTCGTAATTTACATTTTTTTCAAAAAAGGGTTGATTTTTTTTGCCTTTGCTGATATACTATCTAAGGTCCGACAGTTAAGTCTGACAAACAAGATGCTTCCGTAGCGCAGTTGGTAGCGCAACGCATTCGTAATGCGTGGGTCGCCGGTTCAAGTCCGGCCGGGAGCTCTATTGAAACCCTTGTAAATCAAGGGTTTTTCTTTTTTATTTCACATCATATAGTTAACATAAATATTTTTTGGTTACTATTTGGTTACTACAAGTCTTGCAGATAATAATGTTTCCTCCATGATTCCCGCGGCCTCCTTGCCTTTGTTCTTAAAAAAATAGGAATATATATTAAGCGTGGTAGTTGGGTCGGCATGCCCCAATATGCCGGCGACGGTTCGGGCATCTACATTATTGGCTATCAATATAGCTGCGACACTGTGCCGCAGCCCATGAGGCGGTACATTTTCAGGGATTTTCTTTTCAGGAGAATCGGCAATATATTGGTTGTATAGCCGGATGATTCTTTTGTACTCCCCGGCGGGACTGCATATATGCATTTGTGTTCCATCACGTTGTGTGAATATGAAATTCTTATCATAGTCTTTCCCGTGGTACCCCTTCCATTTGTCGCCCAGCTTCATGGATTCCTGCATCTGTTCTGACTTCCAGGCTTTGGCAATTTCAATTACATAGGAGGGAAGGGTATTTTCACGCTCGTTATGGGTTTTGGTGTCTTTCAGTTCCATGGTTCCATCCACGTAATCGGTTGATGTACTCAACCTTATTTCCCTGGTGTCCATGTTCAAATCATTCCAGGTGAGGGATATATTTTCCCCGCGGCGGTCTCCTGCAAACATAGCGATATAAAAATACAGTTTCCATTTTAGCTTTACGCGAAATGTTTGCGTGTAGGGCTTGACTGCATATGTTTTCCCTCTGATCGTAGTAGTGTGCTCCTCGTGAACCACATCTATAGGCGTTTCCAGGGCATCAATAAAGCGTATTAATTGCTCAACGGTAAAATACTTTGGCTTAACCTCTTTGCGTGGCTTCCTGCGCCCCGTAACCTTTCCTGAATAGATTAGAATATTCATTTCCAACAGACCTTGAGATACTGCATAACTAAGCATTGCACTTACAATAAGGCAGTCTTTGGTGATAGATGCTTCCGAGAGTGGCTTTTTTGTGCTTGAGCTAATATAGGTTTCATGTAACATTTTTTTGTAATCGTTAATGTCCTTCTGACGGATGTTTCCTATTTCGATGTGGCCCAAAGCAGGTATTAGCCGCAGTTCCAGACGTTTTTTGTAGTCCGCATAAGTTGTACGGGCCAGAACAGGAGGCTTCACATCATCCAGATAGCTTTTGGACAATTCCTTCAATGTCATCCGTGCCCCTTTTATGTTTTTTCCCGATTTGACATCGCGCTCAAAATCTACAACAAATTCATTCAGGGCTTTTTCTATTTCTTTTGATTTCATTCCTGGTTCAGGCGTCCACGTGGCTGTTTCTACTATTTTCTTTCCACCTGATGTGTAGCCATTGCTTACACTGATTCTGTAACTATTCCCACGCTTTTGTATACTTGCCATACTATTTCTCCTTTCGATAATTTATATAAGCCGCTTCGGTGGACAATACCGCAACGGCCTATGTATGCATATCTATTTAGTTATAATCCTTCCCAAATAATTTCCAGTATGTACCGGGTACAGTTGCCAATATCCTCCAGTTATAATAGATACGCATCCAGTCTTTCCCAAACAGAAGATAGGAGTGCTAGCTATGAGAAGTGGATATATAAAATGTAAAAAGAAAAACGTTTATGCTATTTACTTTAAACCCATACATACCATTTACTACAATGTAGGCTTCATTGGCGAGACACAATTGATACTGTTTATAAGTTAAGACTAAAAATTTTAATTTCGGGATAACTGGGTGCCTTGAAACAAGGTCACCCAATATCTTTTTTGCGGACTGAATGCTTCACAAGAGGGTACATCCGTTCAAGTTCTTCCGGCGTTTTCGGGATTTCGTCCCATATCTCCTGCATTTCCCTGTTTGTAATAATTCCTGCTTTGGATTTAAGGTCGCGGATGGTTACTGTCCGCTCAGTTTCCCAGTCCAATACGGAATCAACATGCTCTTTTCCTTGGTCGTCAAGGTCACGGTATTTTTTGATGTGGTCATATTCAGTAAGGGATATATCCGTTCCTATTCTATCGAAAGCATATACGTCAGATAATAGGGAGGCGCAGTCAATTTTATAGATATCGCATAATTTTACAAAAGAATCTATATCGGGTTCGGTTCTTCCTTTTTCCCAATTACTTATTGTGTTCGCCTTTATCCCCATTTTTTCAGCGACATCTTGCTGTTTTAATCCGCTTGCAATTCTTGCAGATTTTAGTCTATCAACTAGAAGTTCATTCATGGGAGTACCTCCTTTATATTTAGTACAATACCACATTATTTAGATTTTGTAAATGAAAAATCAAAAAATGCGATAAAAACATATTGACAAATCACAAAAATGAGATTATAGTGAACGTAACATCACAAAACTTGATTTTTTGGAGGTGATAAAAATTGTATATTGGAGTGATGATTAAAGAGTACCTTGAAAAAAGAGGGATAACACAAGCCCATGTAAGCAGAGAAACAGGAATTGAAACATCAAAGCTAAATCTTGCATTGAATGGGGGAAGGAGATTATCTCTCGATGAGTACGCCATAATTTGCGGAGTACTTGGAGTGGACACCAATTTCTTCTTAAAGCCCAGATTACCAGACGAGAAAGGAGCGTAAGCAATGTGCGAAATCCCAAAAATGCGAGGAATTAACGAATGCTATCAATACTAAAGGCAGTTTTGCGGGAAAACTGCCGAATGAATAACGAAGTAGGATATACAATTTCATTGGGATAACCCCAGAAAGGAGAAAAATGAACGAGAATGACATACTGAAAGAAATAGATGAAGAAGCAAGGGGATCACGGGAGAGAATGCGAAGAGAATTAATAGCAGAAGCAAAAGAAATAGCAAGATGTGCGAGAGGAGCAAAAATACAAGCACTCATTAGTGCAGTGATATCTGGAATCGCAGTTGTAATTAGTATTGCAGTGCTTTTGGTGAAAATTTTGGGATGATTTTTGAAATTAGCAGATGCATTCTTAAAAGAAAACATCTGCCAAGGAGAAAAATATTAATTTCGAATCAAGGCAATGATGCTGATTATGATTGCAATTAATGCAAAACCATTTGAAAAGAAAGCAGATAGTTTGGCGGTTTTACTGTCATCTTTGACAACTTGAAATTCCTGTCTCAGAATGCGAAACTCTTCCATTTCTTTTCTATGGGATTCTAAAGTAATGTGACCTTTTTCGGAAAGAAAAAAACGCCACTTAAAGTCAAAACCCATAGCCTCAATATGAGGAATCTCTTCATCCTTATGTTGCTCATAAATTTTGTCGTTGGTAGCAGTTGTAAAAAGGAGCAGTTTTTGAGAGGAGAGAAAAGATAAAGCACTTTCAATTCGCATCCCTTTATCCGAGAATACAGATTCCAATTCGGAACCGGAGGAATAAGGGTGTTGTTCAATGTAATCAAGAATCTGATAATGAAGTTCAGCCAGTTGCATACAGCTACCATCCTTATATGTACTTAGCCCTGGAGGGGGCCTGTAAGTACATTATAGAAGGAGGGGGAGAGAAATGCAAGACAGACAACGCAGGTTTATCCATAGAGCGTCGCAACATGAATCCTGTCAAAATTTTAAAGCAATACAACGAGTAGGAGGTGAAATAGATGTGCGAAATCCCAAAAATGCGAGGAATTAACGAATGCTACCAATACTTATTGGAGCAAGACCCAGAAACCAGAATCACAAAATGGCGTTTCAGAAACCTGGTGAATGCCGGAATCATCCCATCAACCAGAAGCGGAAGATGTATCCTTATTAACCAGACCATGTTACCGGAATACCTGAGAAGGTGGACGGAATCCATGGAGCAGGAGGCAGAGGAAGTGGCTGCGCAGATTAAAGAGGAAGAGGATGTCAAGATTCCCAAGTCAGCAATGGAACGCCGGAGACAAAGCAGAAGATACGGACAGATACGGGCCATATAGCAATGTCAGCGAAGGAAAGGAGGATACATAAAATGAATCATTTACAGATTTTTAACAATACCGAGTTCAGGTAGGTACGAACAGTAGAGATTGAAGATAAGGAATGGAGTTGCGGCAGTACCTTTTGGATTTGGAAAAAGCATGGAATACACCGGAGCAGGTCTTCGCCCGGGCGTTAAAGATGGCAGATCAGACAATCAACCGGCTACAGAGCGATATCACTCGAATGAGACCGAAAGAAATATTTGCCGATGCCGTCACGGCGAGCCATACATCAATCCTCGTGGGAGATATGGCGAAGTTGTTAAAGCAGAATGGTGTAGATATGGGTGCCCAGCGGTTTTTTACTTGGATCCGTGATAATGGATATCTGATTAGGCGCAAGGGAGCAGACTGGAATATGCCGACACAGCGGGCTATGGAGTTGGGGTTGTTTGAAATCAAAGAGAGTACTCATCTGAACGGAAACGGCTGTAATGTGACTACCAGAACACCAAAAGTCACCGGTAAAGGACAGCAGTATTTTATCAACAAATTCTTAGGAGATGAGCGGAGAGCATATGTCTAAGACAGTCAGCACGGTTCCCGACAGGGGAAAAATGGTAGAGGTGAGAAGCAGAGTGCTTAAACATGGATCGCAGAAGAGCAAAAGAATGAAAACTAAATACGCAAAACTGGGTGAAGACAACCGGTATGCAGCCATATACAGGGCTGAGAAAACCATCTATTATAACGTGGATTTCAAGGGAAATGTCCAGATATATTTATTTCACTAAAACAGGAAACATACCGGATTAAATATTAGGATAAGAGAGAAACAGCATGCGGAGGAAAGAAAAATGCATAAAAGAAGGACGCTGGGAGGTCTGCCGGAAGTGCGGATTGCGCTGGAATGTATCGTTACAGGCAGAGAAGATGAAACGTTATACATGCCCGTGGTGTGCGTTAGGAGAAGACGGAAGAGTAAAAGGAAAGCTGAAAGAACCGGGAGGGTTTACGGATTTTTACGGGTAACGCTGTCCGTGCTTATGTCGACAGCCGTCTATACGTTCCTGGCGCCGCTGGCCTATCTGGAAAGAGGGTATGTGGCGTATGGGGGAGAGTGTATCGTGGCCATTATGGCAGGTATTGCGGTATTTGAATTATTAAAAGGAGTGATCAGGAGATGAGACACAGATATAACTGCCGCCGGTGCGGCTGCCCGTTAGATCCGGTAGAAATGCCGTACTGTGATGAATGTATTAGAGAAATGGAGAAGGAAGCCGAGCAGAGAAAGCTTTTCCATATGTCGGTTGAGGATCAGATGGAAGTAAAGCGCGTTCTGGCCGGAACCACGTGAGAAGATGGACAGGTACGTTGACAATAAAAAAGCGCATATAGTTTGGGAATAACTATATGCGCTTGTCCGTTAGGACGGTCTGTTTGTACAGAACAAGATCAATTTAATTATAATCTGTACGAACTGGAAAGTCAAGTAAATAAGCGGATTTGACCGCATTTCTCACTCGTTAAAAGGACTAACTTTGCAGTATGGGAGACAGAAATGTACAGATATAAATTAATAGAGTATAAGGCAGGAGCAACCATAGAAGTTATAAAATGTATCCCTAGATCAGAGCGTAAGGGATACAGTGGGGTAAGAGGTAAAAAGGTTAAGAAAACCAAAGAAGAGATGCAGGAAGCGAATATGAGACAGGCAGCCCGTAAGCTAGCGATAAAAATAAATGCGAACTTTAAACCGGGAGACTGGCATTTGATACTAACCTATAAGGACCCCAAACCGGATCGCGTGCAGGCAAAAAAATATATAAGTGATTTTCTTACAAAATTGAGAAAAGAATACAGGAAAATGGGATTTGAATTGAAATACATACAAGTCACAGAGTATCTTCACAAAAGAATTCATCATCATCTGATTATCAACCATGTGAAGAGTAACAAGAGGACAACTCTGGAAATTACAAGGGAATTGTGGAAAGATCATGGCCGCAGGCAGTTTGTACCGCTGTATGAAGAAGGGGAATATAAACGTCTGGCAGAGTACATGATCAAAGAAACTGAAAAGACATTCCGGGATGAGGGGAATCCGAGTAAGCAGCATTATTCATGCAGTCGTAACCTGATCATGCCGAAGCCGGAGCGCAGGATGGTGCCGGTTAAAAAAGGGTGGGATATAAATCCGAAGCCCCGTAAGGGTTATTACATAGAGAAAGACAGTCTCTACAATGGGTTTGATAAGTTGGGATATCCATATCAGCGTTACACAATGGTTAAACTCAATCCGGTAGATACAGACTGGGAGCCGTGTGGAGCATTTCCAATTGATGAAGGGGAGGAGGGAGATTATGACCAAAGGATATGTTAAGGCAGTGATTAACAAATATGACATCGAGCGCTTAAAGGAGTCGGTTAAAGTAGGAGACAGGCTGATTTATAGAACGATATTCCGGGATATCTTAAATGAACGGGTATCCATACCTGTTCAGGAACCGGTAACAGTAGTCAGGAAGTTTGATAATCTGGTACAGGTAAAATATACGGAACAACCGGATACACTGCCTTTAAAAACGATGAAATATGAAGAGATATTATTCCAGAGAAAGGGCCTGGACTGGAATGGAGAGAGGAAGACAAATGAACAGAGGAAATGTATTGCGCAGTGAAGGGACAGAGCAGGAAAAAGTAATCTCATGGTGCTATTATCATGAACCAAAGTATTCTGACCTCAAATGGCTGTATCACTGTCCGAACGGAGGCAGCAGGAATAAGACAGAGGCCGTAAACTTGAAACGTCAGGGAGTGAAAGCCGGAGTGCCTGACCTGCACCTTCCTGTACCGCGGGGGCGGTATATTGGATTGTATATAGAACTTAAGTATAACAAGGGGAGATTACAGCCCTCACAGAGAGAATGGATGGACGGTATGCAGGCAGCAGGACACTTCACGTGTACATGTTATGGATTTGATAATGCAGTAAAAATTATTGAGGAGTATATAAATCTGTGCGCCGGTACTGAAATGTCAGTGCCTAATGGAGCCATACTAAAGCAGGAAGAGAACGGATAAAATAGTCAAAAGATCGGAAAAAGTGGTGAAGAGAGCGGAAGCCGGTCATGACATGAATTGCCCTGAGTTATCCCAATAGGACCGTGAGACCTTATCATACAGCTAACAGGGAATAGGAAAGGAGAGAACCTTAAAAAAGTATTTAAAGCTATTGTATCGGTAAATGGAATTGATAATCTGAAATGTGAGCATAAAAACAGCGGTAGAACTGCCGACCAAAGCTATTTTCTACCGCCTCTGCTTAAGATGATTATATCATATTTGATCCTCTTAAGCAACATACGAAGGAGAAAGCTTATGAAGGAGAGAATTATCAATGAAATTTTAATGCAGATGGAACCGCATATTAATACTGAGAATCTGAGGATACTTGAGAGCGTCATAATCAAAGCGCTGTACTACGTGGAAATTATGAAAAAGGAAACGGAGTTATCTACAGAGATGGATGACAATGTCTATTTAATGCATCTTTATGAAACGAACGTGCGTAAAGACGGGTTAAGTGAAAAGACGATAAAGGCGTACACTTCAGCCATGCGCAATATGCTTTGTGTTACAGACAAGAATATAAGACACATCACATCGATTGATATTAAGTTTTATCTGGACCGATATGAGGCAAAAGGAAACAAACCAAGGACCGTAAATAATGAAAGACGTTTTTTATCAGCAGTTTTTACATGGTTTAGGAAGCATGGGATTATTACAACAAATCCGGTAGAAGCCGTACCAATCCGAAAGGAACATAGAAAACCGATTGATTATTTATCAGGAGAAGAAATTGAAAAAATCCGTGTGGCCTGTAAGGACAAGCGGGAAAGGGCATTGATGGAATTTTTATTAAGTACTGGTGTGCGGATCGGAGAAGTACCGCTTATACAGAGAGATGATATTGACTGGGAAAAGGGAGAAATATTGATCTACGCTCATAAAACCGATGAGTACAGGACGGTATTTTTGACGGACGTAGCAAGAGTCCACCTGCAAAAATATTTAAAAGAACGCAGGGACGGGAATCCGGCATTGTTTGCCGGGGTAAGAAGGCCGTTTAATGCTGTAAAGGAAGATGGTTTAAGGCTGATCATAAAAAATATAGGAGACAGATCAGGCTTAAAACGGAGAATTTACCCTCACGTATTCAGAAAAACAATGGCAACTCTGCTGCGAATGAAGGGATGTTCCATTGAAGATATCCAGTTGATTTTAGGACATAAAAATCCTGCCACAACAATCAGTTTCTATTCTGCCGCAAATAAAAATCATCTAAGGCAGATACATAGCCAGTATCTAGGTGTTGGGGCTTAATATAGATTGCCAGGGAATGCGCAGCCCTGGTATAGCATAGACCGGTCTATTGTAACTTGTAAACAAGTCTTTTGTAATCGCAAGAATAAACGGATAACGATGTGTCACGGCATTGGAGGGGCATTTAGCCCCTCTTCCCAAAAGATATATCAGGCAGCCGGTGATTTTATGCAGCATTAATCAATTAAACAGTTCTTTAGAGGAGGAATGGTGGAAGAAAATAAGCGTGAATGGGTGAATCATAATGCTTGTAGATTCTGTAAAGGCAGCAGGGGCCATACCTGTTATGGATATGATTGCCGGGAAGCAGCCAGGGCAGCAGGTGAGTATTTTGAGAGCTTAAAAGAACGATTGGAACCGAGATTCTTACTTGAAAAAGAGTCACCATGCTATGGCTGTCCACAGTACCGCCACTGGACAAAGACAAATGATCCGTATTACTTCGAAGAATGTGACATGGATCAGAACGGAGGCGTATGCGATACAGAGGAGCCATGCTTTAAAGGAAATAGGAATACATATCAGGAAAAGTAAACTTAAGCCCAGATTACAGAAAATAACGGATTTAGTGGGCGCCGGGCGTCCAGCAAGGCGCAAAACCATGCATATTAACATTTTCGGAAGGAGAAGCACATGAAAAACGCGGATCGCATTAGAAAGATGACTGACGAAGAACTGGCGTGCTTTCTGACACGTGTAGAAGCAGCCTTGTATCGGGATGACTTTGACATTGTAGCGTATAGAGCGGATAAGGTAGCAGATGCTTTGAAATGGCTTGAGAGACAGGCATATTAATATTTTATGAAAGGAAGTGTTTTTATGAAAATTGTAAAAGTACCTTTAACAGAAGAGATGAAAGCCGACTATAAAGAATGTGCTGATATGATGGAAGATGGCGTAGAAAAAGACTGTGAGGGGTGTAGCTGCAATGGTGGTTCGCTTGAGTGCTTGGGGGAATACCAGTGGTGCAGTGATTGGCCAGAAAACTAATAATCGGCAGTATTAATATTTTGAGGAGGATAGTATGAGTAAAGAAGATCTTGAAAGAATGAAAGCGCTGGAAGAAAAAAGAGATAATTGTACAATCACTGAAATCGAAGAAAAGGAACTCACTTATCTTATCTGGAAGTATACAAATTAGCCTGCAAATGAAAAGTCAATAGAGAATTGAGGAAGTTTGCAAAAAAGTTTTA
>OJZY01000024.1_pt1 | contig 125593 bp, 126 predicted proteins | sample 1613531 | NCBI WGS metagenome assembly OJZY01 (sample SAMN04436864, study PRJEB24849) | human gut metagenome | biome: human gut; feature: NICU; material: stool | host: Homo sapiens | place: USA: Saint Louis, MO | collected 2011-09-25 | reverse complement strand
CCGATGGTAGTGTGGGGTCTCCCCATGTGAGAGTAGGGAACTGCCAGGCATCAAACAAGAAGAACCCCGTACCGTAAGGTGCGGGGTTTTTTGCTTTGGGCGCGGAAAACATGCCGGATGGCGGCTTCGCCTTATCCGGCCTACAATTGTTAAAACAATTTTAACAATGGTGCCGCTTTGACTCGTCCCTTTGATTATCAACAAGATTTTGCCAATATTAATTTTCGCGAACATCCAGAACGGTATCAGGTGGGCCGGGGTGAGCAGGGCGTATTGATAGTCGAGCCTTATAAAAGCGAAATCCTTCCACATTGGCGCTATAAAAATGCTGAAGTCGCAGCGCGTTCGGCACAAGAGATCTACGCCCTCTTTGAAGAGTACCGCAGGAATAACGATTTTGTAGGTATGGACATGGCGCGTAAATTCATACAGATGGGATACACCCGTGCCCGACGATACGCCAATCATAAAGGTGGAAAAAAGTATGATGAGAAGCGCCAGGTCAAACCCCTCGATCTCGATCCCGTAAAAGCAGAGGCCGCTGCGGTATTCAAAACGTGGTGGGATAAAATTCGTGCCGATGAAGATTATTTGCAGCGAAAAAAGGCTCACCAGCAAGCGTGGGGATAATTACTACGTCCGCTAATAATTCGATACCTGATCGAGTTCACAAAATCCAATGAAACATATTGGAAACATTTTATTTACCTAACGATTCGTTTTAAATCCGGTTTTACTGTTTGTGGGCAATGGCCCGCAATGTGAGACAGGGGATTTTAAAATGACAGAAACCGTAGCCAGTGCAGATACAGATAACACAAGTTTAGCAGGCAAGGATACTCGCCGTCGGGTTTGGGCAATCGTTGGAGCCTCATCGGGGAACCTTGTAGAGTGGTTTGATTTTTACGTCTATTCATTCTGTTCACTCTACTTTGCGCATATCTTTTTCCCGTCAGGGAACACCACAACGCAGCTTCTGCAAACCGCAGGCGTTTTTGCCGCCGGGTTCCTGATGCGTCCCATTGGCGGATGGCTGTTCGGCAGGATCGCGGACAGGAAAGGGCGCAAGACATCCATGCTCATCTCCGTATGCATGATGTGCGTCGGCTCGCTGGTGATTGCCTGCCTGCCCGGATATGACACAATCGGAACATGGGCACCGGCGTTGCTGCTGCTGGCACGTCTGTTCCAGGGGCTGTCAGTGGGTGGCGAATACGGCACCAGCGCGACATACATGAGCGAAGTGGCTGTTGAAGGGCGCAAAGGTTTCTATGCATCATTCCAGTATGTAACCCTCATTGGCGGTCAGCTGCTGGCATTACTGGTTGTGGTGATCCTTCAACAAATCCTTAGCGATGAAGATTTACGCGCCTGGGGCTGGCGCATCCCGTTTGCCCTGGGGGCCGCCCTGGCGGTTGTGGCGCTGTGGTTACGCCGTCAGCTTGATGAAACCTCCCAGCAGGAGGTCAGGGCGCTGAAAGAAGCCGGTTCGATGAAAGGGCTGTGGCGTAACCGCAAAGCATTTTTGATGGTATTAGGCTTTACCGCCGCAGGCTCGCTAAGCTTCTATACCTTCACCACCTATATGCAAAAATATCTGGTCAACACCACGGGCATGCATGCTAACGTTGCGAGCGTCGTCATGACGGTGGCGTTACTGGTCTTTATGCTCATACAGCCGATTGTTGGCGCGCTGTCGGACAAAATAGGTCGCCGCACCTCCATGCTGATCTTTGGTGGCATGCTCACCCTGGGGACTGTTCCGCTTTTGACGGCGCTACAGCATACAACCTCTCCGTATGCCGCTTTCGCTTTGATTATGGTGGCACTTATTATTATTAGTTTTTACACGGCAATCAGTGGCATTTTGAAAGCGGAAATGTTTCCCGCACAGGTGAGGGCGCTGGGCGTAGGCCTCTCTTATGCGGTCGCTAACGCCCTGTTTGGCGGATCAGCAGAATATGTCGCGCTATCCCTAAAGTCATGGGGCAGTGAAACGACCTTCTTCTGGTATGTCACCATCATGGGGGCGCTGGCGTTTATTGTCTCCCTGATGCTGCATCGTAAAGGAAAAGGTATCCGCCTTTAATAGTGCGCCATCTGCCAGACGGCGTAGCCGGTTGTTGCCCCGGCTACGTCCCAGGCAAAATCTTTCCAGCTCCAGCCGCTTCCCGAGGGGCGGCTATCCCAAAGTTCTTTTGATGCCCCCAGGCTAATGGAGAACATCAGCCCCATTGTGGCACTTCGATCCCGGCTATACCCCTGGTGCAGCGCATACTCATTACCCGCAGCGGACAACATTGCAGACGCCAGAAAGTGTTGAGCTTTATCCTGACCCGACCAGTTATCATTAGCCATATGGCTGCAACCGGTCAGGAAAAGCGGGATTATCAGGAAAGGCGTACGCATTAACAGACTCCATAAAAAAAGCCCCGTCGATGACAGGGCCCGTGTATTACAGAATGCGGCTGATGAGGCGGTCGATACGGATCCGACGTAGACGGCGAATCAGCTTGCGAACTTTCACCGGATAATCAGCGATGCTTTGCAGATCGCGATAATGACGAACCACTGTGGTATGCGTGCGTATAAGCTCCAGCTCACGATCGCGTTTCGCGGCTAACGCATGCTGAGGATCATGAATAAGGATGGCGTTTTCCAGATCCAGACGCCAGGCGCGTGGGTTCAGGTTATTACCGGTCAGCAGCATCCACTCATCATCCACCCACATCCCTTTGAGGTGATAGCTGTTGTCTTCATCTTTCCAGAGACGCACAACCAGCTGGTCCGTGTTCACATAGTACTGTAAACGGCTCAGGAAGCGGCGCAGGTTAATCTCATAGAGATAAGGCAGTGCGCCGATGATCTTGAAAGGTTGATCTTCCGGAATGAAAAAGTCATTTGCCGTTTTATCCCCGACAATAATTTCCACCTTTTTACCATCACGCAGCAGCTGAATGATATTACGCACCAGAACGGCGGGAAGGTTGAAGTACGGGGTACAGATGGTGAGCTTATGCTCCGCGCACGGCATCAAATGGAAGATGGTCTTGTTCAGCAGGCTGGATTTTCCCAGGCCTACCAGAGGCGTAACGGACAGTTCTTCATTACTGGCATCCCCCTGAAAACGATAAACCGCATCGCGCAGTTCCTGGCGGAAGGAGCGAACGTCGTTTTTGATTTCCGGGCTTTTCGGACGATGAGGATCGTCAAGACGGTGCACACCCCGGCCATGAACCAGGTTTTTATCAACCCAGTTGAACATGATGTCGGCCATCTGCGGATTGCGGATCAGATGGTAGCGATCGTAGCGGTATTTATCGAGCTGATGGAGATACACATCATTCAGGCTGGCACCGCTATAAAGGACGCTGTCATCAATGATAAATCCTTTAAAATGAAGAACGCCAAGCGCTTCACGGGTATTCACCGGTACGCCATACACAGGGATATCAATACCCGGATTTTCCTGGGCCGTGCGGCAATACCAGTCAGCATTGGTATTCGAGGCAGCCGCTCCAATACGGCCGCGCTGAGCACGGTGCCAGTCAACCAGCACGCGAACATCCAGTTCCGGACGCTGACGTTTCGCTTCATAGAGCGCGTTAAGGATCGCACGCCCACCTTCATCTTGTTCAAGATAGAGCGCCACAATACAAATACGTCGCGTAGCGCTGGCAATCTTTTCAAGAAGCGTCTCCCGGAAATGAGCGGGAGCATAAAAGAACTCTACATCATCAACTGACTGAGAAATCTTCGGTAGTTGAGCAAGGTGTTGTTGATGTTTATTACGCTTAAATTTTGACAACATCACAGTGCGTTTCTTCTCTGTTCATTGAAGGGTTGTCTGTACCAGGCAAACAACATAAGCGGACAATGATACCCCAGTGCCGGTAAAAGTGGGTAACATTTCCAGCAGCTTACTCTTGTTTATCCGTCGAAATCAGGCTGAGGGACAGAGAGACAATGCCTTCATCCAGCTGGATATCAACGTCAAAACCGAGCTTCCGCGCCAGGGTCACCATACCCCGATTGTTTGGCATAGTAATGCCATTCAGGCGTGACAATCCGTGATCGCGCGTATAACCAATGAGTTTTTCGAGCAGCCGTCTGCCCAACCCTAAACCCTTAAGATCGGAACGCACCAGTACGGCAAACTCCGCATCCACGTTATCCGGGTCGGAAATGGCACGCGTCACGCCGAGGATCTCCTCTTCCGCTCCGGAACGGCGGACCGCCACAATCGCCATTTCTCGATCGTAGTCGATCTGGGTCATATTGGCTAAATCGTCGTGGGTAAATTCATTGATTTCGCTGAAATAGCGATAGTACAAATCTTCCTTCGTCACCTGCGAGATGAACGCCCGCAGCAGCGGCTCGTCTTCCGGAAGGATAGGGCGAAACAGCGCCCGTTCCCCATTTTTCATCTCCACCCACTCTTCCAGATGAAGAGGATAAGGACGAATGGCGAGACGGCTTTCCGGGTCACCGATATAGGGCGCAATATCCAGCGTCACGTCCAGCGCGGTAAATTCATTTCCGGAGGCAAGAAGGGGGTGGATATCCAGGCGCTGGATCTCCGCACAGTCAACAATGAGGTTGGAGACCTTCACCAGAAACTGGCTTAATCCGGCGATATCAAGCGGCCGCAGAGCGCTTCTCCCGCGGATTTTTTTGCTTTTGATGGCCTGAATAATTAAATAACGCGCCAGGTTCATGTTTAGAGGAGGAAGCGCGACAACCGCCTGCTCTTCTGGCCGCCACTCAACGCCGCCTTCACCCAGCATAATGAGCGGACCAAAAACCGGATCGTGTTCGACAACCACGCGCAGCTCCTGCGCACCCGCACGGTTGGCCATGCTCTGCACCAGCAGGCCGTGGATCCTGGCCTGTGGCCACGTCATTTTTACGCGATCGATAATGGCATCCGCGGCCTGTTGCACTTCTGTCGCGGTGCGCAGATACAGCATGACGCCCTGTACATCCGATTTGTGCGGAATATCGGGAGAGCGCAGCTTCAGCGCGACCGGATAACCAATCTGCTCAGCGATATGTACCGCCTCAGCGCTGTCGCCGGCAATCCAGGTGGGCAGGGTTTGCATCCCATAGCTGCCAAGAATGGGTTGCACCTCATGTGTGTCAAGGGAAGTGGCGCCCTCTTCGATGGCCTGCTGCAAAAGCCTGTGTACATCCACCGAATTTGCGGTGAGATTGCCCGGCAGGGCAGGCGTTTCACGCAGCTGCTTCTGGTTGCGGCGGTATTCAACCATATGCATAAACGCGGTAATGGTGCCCTCCGGGGTACGGTAGGTTGGCAACCCGGCTTCACTAAACAGACGCCGTGCCTCCTGGGAGGAGAACTCGCCGCACCAGTTGGTCAGCAGGGTAACGTATTTGCCGCGGGGATGGTTTCGGACTGCCTCAATCAGCGCTCGCGCACTTTCGCTGCCTGGCGCAACCGCGCTGGGCGAATGGATAATCATCAGCGCATCAAAGTCCTGGCTATCCAGCAAAATCGTGATCGCCTTAATGTAACGATCGCTGCTGGCATCATCGCGCAAATCGAGGGGATTATCGGGAACAACGCTTCCCGGTAACGCGTCCCGCAGGCGCTGGAGCGTCTCTTCACCCAGCGTAGCCAGCTTGCCGTTGCGTAGCCAGAGCTCGTCCAGCGCCAGGGCGGCGGGAGCGGCACCGTTGCTGACAATCATCAGTTTTTCACCGCGCAGGGGGCGCATGTGGCTTAACGTTTCGACGGCGGAAAAAAGCTCGTGCGTATCCTGTACCCGCAGTAAACCGGCGCGCTGGATCGCTGCATCCCATGCGGGATCCATCCCGGAACGGGAATGTAGCAGGCGCTGAGCCGCAGGGCTGCGCCCGCTTTTGATGACCAGTATCGGTTTATTTCGCGATGCGCTACGCGACGCCGACACAAAACGACGGGCGTCACTCAGGTGTTCAAGGTAGAGCAGGATAGCGCTGGTTTTGCTGTCACGCGCCAGGAAATCCAGCAGCTCATCGACGTCAATGTCCAGGCTGTCGCCCAAAGCGATGAAGTAGGAAAAACCCATCTCACGCTGCTGCGCCCAGTCGAGGATGGTATTGGATACCGCAGCCGACTGCGAAATAAAGGCCAGTTTGCCTTTACGGATCGGAACCGGGGAAAAACTGGCATTCAGCCCTTGCCAGGGCGCAAGCAGACCGAGGCTGTTTGGACCAAGAATGCGCATCTGGTAGCGGCTGGCGCAGGCCAGCAGTTCGGGCTGCTGTTCAGGAGGCGAGGAAAGAATAATGCAGGTTTTACAGCCTTTCTGACCGAGCGACTCAAGCAGTTCGAGGTTTCGTTTCGCATGCGTACAGAGCACGGCGAGGTCGGGAACGAAAGGCAGGCTCTGCACATCCGGCCACGCCAGCACCCCCTGTACCGCCTTATAAGCGGGCGTAACGGGCATGACCGGGCCGTTAAACCCGCCAGCCAGCAGGTTACGCATCATCAGATATCCTGCGCGGTCCGGTTTCATCGAGGCGCCAATAACGGCAATGGATTTCGGACGGAGTAGCGCTTCTAACCCTCTCTGGCTCATGCAGGCCTCCTGTGAATGCAAGCGACCTGATGATTTTAAACGCTTTCTGCCTCAGTTGCTGTGACACTCCCCTTATGAACGGTTTTTCCCGCAAGATAACGTTCGCGGAAGCAGGAGAAGTGGGAGCCCAGCGCGCCGGCCGCCTGGGTATCGCCCGCCAGATCCAGTAGCGCAATGGCGACTTCAGCGGTGCAATATTGCCCGTCGGCATGCGCTTCACGTAAGCGATAGGCCGAAACGCGCGACAGATCGACGGAAATCACCGGCAACGCATCAAGATAAGGGCTTTTGCGAAACATCTTTCTCGCTTCGGTCCAGGTGCCGTCGAGCATAATAAACAGTGGCGGCTTACCGGATGGTGGCGTCGTAAGCACCTGACGTTGTTCGCCTGCATATGATGCCGGGAAAACGACCATAGGCTGATAGTCCGGGCTTGCCACCAGGTCGAGCAGAGCCTGAGGTGGCTCAGTGCGCGACCACTGAAACGCTGCGGTGTTGGGCAGAATATCGGCGATCAAACGCCCCGTGTTGCTGGGCTTCATCGGTTCGGTATCGAACATGACCAGACAAAAGCGGCTTTTCGCCTCGCTCGGTGCAAGCGTTTCGCACAGACATACTTTCAGCGGTAAAAGGCAGCGCTGGCAGCGGCGAATACGATTTCCTCGGGCCAGAAAAGGGCGGGTGGCACGCGCAAGGCGCTCGGCGCGTAATTGGAGTACAGCGTTATCAGTCATGGGCGAAAAGGCAGGAAAAACCCCATTTTCGCAGAGGAGAGAACGGGGCACAAGATATGCCCCGCGAATGTTACAGGGATTCGTTTAACCAGCTGTCGAAAGGCGCTTTCGGTACTGCGCCATTGAGCATGTCGATCACTTCACCATTTTTGAAAATCATAATGGTTGGAATGCTGCGAATGCGAAAACGGGCGCTGAGTTCACGTTCCGCTTCGGTATTCACTTTGACAAAACGCATTTTCCCGCTGCGCTCTTCAGCCACGTCTTCGAAGATGGGCGCAAAGTTACGGCAGGGGCCGCACCACGGCGCCCAGAAATCGACCACAACAGGCAGATCGTCCTTGAGGAGTTTGTCCAGCGTAGCACCCGTCGCGTTAATGACATCGCCATCAAATAATTCGTGGCCACAACGCCCGCATTTCGCACCGTCATCCATCCGATCGTCCGGAATGCGGTTTAAAGCCTGACAGTTGGCACATACGGTATTCATAACTAACCTCTGATAGAGCCGTGGAACAACGGCAGAACGCCGATAATGTTTCTGATATGTTACATATTATCAGTGAGCCTGTATGAAACGACAACGCGTTTTATTCAATGGGAACAATAGTCACAGGCTTTTGTACGAAATTATGGCTATGAGCTTGCACATCGGGTAATCTGCGCGCTTCGCGCAGCGCTGGTGGAGAAAAGCATGAACGACGAAATGAAAAACAAAAGCGGCAAGGTCAAAGTGATGTATGTCCGCAGTGATGATGACTCTGATAAACGCACCCAAAATCCGCGTACCGGAAAAGGTGGCGGGCGTCCGGCGTCTTCTCGTGCAGACGGTGGCCGTCGCCCCGCCCGCGATGACAGAAATAACCGCGGCGATGACCGCAAACGTGATGACCGTAAGCGTGACGATCGCAAACGCGATGATGTTGTCCGCGACGGTGGATCGCCATGGCGTACCGTTTCTCGCGCGCCGGGTGAAGAGGTAACTGAAAAGGCCGATCACGGCGGTATCAGCGGAAAAAGCTTTATCGATCCGGAAGTGCTGCGTCGTCAGCGTGCGGAAGAGACCCGTGTTTACGGTGAGAACGCCTGTCAGGCCCTGTTCCAGAGCCGCCCGGAGTGTATCGTTCGTGCATGGTTTATCCAGAGCGTGACCCCGCGCTTTAAAGAAGCGCTGCGCTGGATGGCGGCGAACCGCAAAGCCTACCACGTTGTTGACGATGCCGAGCTGACAAAAGCGTCTGGTACAGAACACCACGGCGGCGTCTGCTTCCTGATCAAAAAACGTAACGGCACTACCGTGCAGCAGTGGGTTAGCCAGGCGGATGCCGATGACTGCGTGCTGGCGCTGGAAGATGTGGGTAACCCGCATAACCTGGGCGCTATGATGCGTAGCTGCGCGCACTTTGGCGTGAAAGGCGTTCTGTTGCAGGATGCCGCGCTGCTGGAATCCGGTGCGGCGATTCGTACCGCGGAAGGCGGCGCAGAGCACGTTCAGCCGATCACCGGCGACAGCGTGCTGGAAGCCCTGGAGCAATTCCGTAAAGCGGGCTACACCATTGTCACCACCTCAAGCCGTGCCGCTACGCCGCTGTTTAAAGCGACGCTGCCGCGCAAAATGGTGCTGGTGTTAGGTCAGGAGCGTGACGGTCTGTCTGATGCGGCACTCTCCAGCGCTGACCTGAGCGTCTCTATCGACGGCACTGGCAACGTTGAAAGCCTGAACGTATCCGTTGCGACCGGCGTGCTGCTGGCGGAATGGTGGCGTCAGAACAAGGCATAAGCCTTTTATGTGCCGGGCCTGACCCGGCACATTCAAACCCTACTCACTCTCTGCCGGTAACACAGGCATCCAGTCAATCGGCTTTTCGCCGCGCTTTTCCAGCCACTCATTCGTCAGAACAAAATGATTACTGCCAAAGAAACCGCGATGCGCAGACAGCGGCGACGGGTGCGGTGCCTTCAGCACGTGATGACGCTGACGATCGATAATCGCCCCTTTCTTTTGTGCGTGCGATCCCCAGAGTAAAAACACGACGCCTTCACGATGCTCATTGATCAGGCTGATAACCTTATCGGTAAAGGTTTCCCATCCCAGACTGGCGTGGGAGTGTGCCTGACCCGCCCGGACGGTTAATACGGTATTCAGCAACAGCACGCCCTGGCGCGCCCAGCTTTCCAGATAACCGTGATTAGGGCGGGTAAAACCCGGAATCGTTCCTTCCAGCTCTTTATACATATTCAGCAGAGAAGGGGGGATGGCCACGCCCGGACGTACGGAAAATGCCAGTCCGTGAGCCTGCCCGGGACCGTGGTATGGATCCTGCCCCAGGATAACCACCTTTACATCGCTCAGTTCGGTGTAGCGGAAGGCGTTAAACACATCTTTCTGCGGCGGATAAATTGTCTGGCCGGCCTGCCGTTCAGCCGCAACGGTACTGAGGGTGTTAATAAAATAGGGCTGCTGCTTCTCTTCTGCCAGCACGTCATGCCAGGTTAAAGGTGTTGTCATCTCGCTCTCCTGCGAATCTCATTCTGTGTCTAGCTTACCTGTTAAACACCAATGAGCAAAATTACCCGCGGAAAACCAGGCTAAGTGACTCAATTTATGTTGAAAACCAGGCAGGATAAGTTGAATTGGTAAACCTTTAAAATTGATCTAAGACAAAAAATACAGACCACACTCTTTGTGTGGTTGGTGGTTTTGTTGATTTAAATCAATAAATCACCCGGGTCTGAATGTTATATATACACACAACAAACAATGGTTTTACCAATTGGCCGCAAAAGGCCAGCATCAGTTAATGTAGCCTAAGGGAGGCAACACATGATTACAGGTATCCAGATTACTAAAGCTGCAAATGACGATCTGCTGAACTCTTTCTGGCTGCTGGACAGCGAGAAAAACGAAGCGCGCTGTGTAGTAGCGAAAGCAGGTTTTGCGGAAGACGAAATCGTTCCGGTGAGCAAACTGGGCGAAATTGAATACCGTGAAATCCCAATGCAAGTGCAGCCAGAAGTTCGCGTGGAAGGTGGTCAGCACCTGAACGTTAACGTCCTGCGTCGCGAAACGCTGATGGATGCCGTTGAGCACCCGGAAAAATACCCGCAGCTGACCATCCGTGTGTCTGGCTATGCGGTGCGTTTCAACTCTCTGACCCCGGAACAGCAGCGCGATGTTATCGCGCGTACCTTTACTGAAAGCCTGTAAGGTTTCAGCTTCGGGGGTGGAATAAAAAAGCCGGGAATGTCCCGGCTTTTTTTACTCTTCCGTTTTTGTCTCTGACGCAGCAGAGCTTGGCTTACGGCGCTTACCAATATTTTTGGTATCGCGGTGGCGCTGTTTAACGCGCGGCTTCTCTTTTTCTTTCTCTTTTCTCTCAGCACGTTTCGCGAGCGCTTTCTTGGACGGTTTACCCGTCATTTTTTCACTCGGCGCACGTGTGGTCGGACGAAGTCCGTCAATCACGCGAGCTTTCAGCGGCTCCTCAACGTAGCGGCCAATTTTCTGTAGCAGCAGATGGTCGTGCGCTTCTACCAGAGAGATAGCAATACCTTTGCGGCCCGCACGGCCGGTACGACCAATACGGTGCAGGTAAGTATCACCGCTGCGCGGCATATCAAAGTTGATCACGTGGCTCACGTCCGGGATGTCGATCCCGCGCGCGGCAACGTCGGTGGCAACCAGCACATTCACGCGGCCATCGGTCAGGCGCTTAATCCCTTCGGTACGCTTAACCTGCGCCATTTCACCTTCGAGATAGCAGTTGTTGATACCGGCATTGCGCAGCATTTCTGCCAGCTCATGCACGCGCTCACGTTTGCGGACGAAGACGATGGTACGGGTTGCCTCTTCCTGCTTCAGCAGGTGTTTCAGCAACTCAACCTTATGCTCAAGGTTATCTGCGCGGTAGTACCACTGGTGGATCTTCTTACGCTCACGCGTCGATGGCGTAGCGGACACTTCCACCGGATCTTCCAGCAGACGTTCGGCGAAATCTTTAATAGCATCCCCTTCAAGGGTTGCCGAGAACAGCATTGTCTGGTTACGCCAGCGCGTTTCACCCGCGATGTGTTCGATATCCTGGGCAAAGCCCATGTCCAGCATACGGTCAGCTTCATCGAGAATCAGCGTTTCCACCGCGCGGCAGTCGAAGTTCTCTTCCTTTATGTATTGCAGCAGACGGCCTGTCGTCGCGACAACAATATCCTGGTTTTCGCTGAAGACTTCGGCGTGGTTCATATACGCTACGCCGCCGGTGATGGTCGCGATATCCAGATGGGTGTTCGCCGCCAGCTCACGCGCGTGTTCGGCAACCTGCATCGCCAGTTCACGGGTCGGGGTCAGGATCAAAATACGCGGCGGGCCTGATTTTTTACGCGGAAAGTCGAGCAAATGCTGCAACACAGGCAGCAAGTAGGCTGCTGTCTTCCCCGTGCCGGTTGGCGCAGAACCGAGCACATCGCGGCCCTCAAGCGCAGGCGGAATGGCCGCGGCCTGAATGGCGGTCGGGCGTGTAAAGCCTTTGCTCTCAAGGGCATTGAGCAGGCTTTCATCGAGTTCAAGTTCGGAAAAAGTCGTTACAGTCATGTTCTACCTCTGTGTGGGGCGCTGATTATAGACGTTACGGCTGTAATCTTCATCTGTTTGTATGGATATCGCTTTTCGACCACTTCGCTTTCCCCTATGCTACTCCAGTTTCACTCAGAAGGTTGCCCGGACATGTCTCAACTCAAAGCGCAGTTGCGCCGCGATGGTTTTACGTTTAAACAGTTTTTTGTGGCGCACGATCGTTGTGCGATGAAAGTCGGTACAGACGGTATTTTACTGGGTGCATGGGCGCCTGTCGCAGGTGTAAAACGCATTCTGGATATTGGTACGGGCAGCGGACTTCAGGCGCTGATGCTGGCGCAGCGAACGGAAGAACACGTCACGATCGACGCCGTTGAGCTTGATCCTCAGGCGGCCCGGCAGGCAAGTGAAAACGCTGCCGACTCCCCGTGGGCAGAACGCATCAGGGTAGAATGCGCCGATGTCCTGACCTGGGCGCCGGAGCAGACCGCGCGTTACGATTTGATTGTCAGCAATCCGCCGTATTTCACGCCAGGCGTGGAATGTGGAACGCCGGAACGCGAGCAGGCACGTTACACCGGCTCGCTCGATCACAAGGCGCTACTGACCAGTGCGGCGGAACTCATCTCGGAAGAGGGATTTTTCTGCGTGGTCTTGCCTGAAAGCACGGGTAACACCTTCATTGAGATCGCACGGGAGATCGGCTGGAATCTGCGCCTTCGTACCGATATTTCGGATACGGAGGGACGCTTACCGCACCGCGTGTTGCTGGCGCTCTCGCCGAAAGAGGGGGAGTGCTTTATCGACAGGATGGTCATTCGTGGGCCAGACCAGCGTTATTCCGAAGATTACACTGCCCTGACCCGGGCCTTTTATCTGTTTATGTGAACCTGCGGCGTTAACACCGACGGGCCGGACGTTTCAAGCGGTTCGGGATAGTCCAGCGTATAATGCAGGCCACGGCTCTCTTTGCGCATCATCGCACAGCGCACAATCAGCTCGGCAACCTGCACAAGGTTGCGCAGCTCCAGCAGATTATTAGAAACGCGGAAGTTGTCGTAATATTCATCAATTTCCTGCTGCAACATCATGATGCGGCGTAACGCGCGTTCCAGACGCTTCGTTGTGCGTACAATGCCGACATAATCCCACATGAAAAGCCGTAGCTCGTGCCAGTTATGCTGGATAACCACCAGTTCGTCCGGGTTTTCCACCCGACTTTCATCCCATGCCGGCAGGTGTGTTGTCGGACGTGCATAGGGCATGCGTTTGGTAATATCTTCCGCAGCCGACCACCCATACACCAGACACTCCAGCAGCGAGTTTGAGGCCATGCGATTCGCACCATGCAGGCCGGTGTAGCTGACCTCGCCGATCGCATACAAACCATCCACGTCGGTACGACCATGATCGTCAACCATCACCCCGCCACAGGTATAGTGTGCGGCAGGTACAATCGGCACCGGATCGCGGGTTAAATCAATACCCAGACTCAGCAGCTTTTCATAAATCATCGGGAAGTGCTGGCGAATAAAGTTTTCCGGTTTATGGCTAATGTCCAGATACATACAGTCCACGCCAAGCCGCTTCATCTCGTGGTCAATGGCGCGGGCCACGATATCCCGCGGGGCAAGTTCACCTCGGGGGTCGAAGTCCGGCATAAACCGGGAACCGTCCGGACGCTTCAGATACGCGCCTTCGCCGCGCAACGCTTCAGTTAACAGGAAGTTACGCGCCTGCGGGTGGAACAGGGCGGTAGGATGGAACTGGTTAAACTCCAGATTCGCCACGCGGCAGCCGGCGCGCCAGGCCATGGCGATACCGTCTCCGGAGGCGATATCCGGGTTAGTCGTGTACTGGTAAACCTTGGAGGCGCCGCCGGTCGCCAGCACAACGGCTTTTGCCTGGCAGGTTTCCACCTTCTCTTTATTCCGATTCCACACCCATGTGCCGACAACACGGCGCGTGCCGGGCAGGCCAATTTTATCGGAAATAATCAGGTCGACGGCGTTGCTGCGCTCCAGCACCCGAATATTGGGATGGCTGAGGGCTTTGCTGACCAGCGTGGTTTCAACCGCTTTTCCGGTTGCATCAGCAGCGTGCAGAATACGGCGGTGGCTGTGCCCGCCTTCACGGGTCAGGTGATAGCTCTCTTCACCATTAGGCTGAACCTGCGTATCAAACAGCACGCCCTGATCGATAAGCCATTGCACGCAGTGGCGGGCATTGCTGGCGACAAACTCTGCGGCATGCTCATCCACGATCCCGGCGCCGGCAATCAGGGTGTCTTCTACGTGCGAGGCAATGCTGTCCGTTTCATCAAACACCGCGGCAATACCGCCTTGTGCATAGAAGGTGGAACCTTCGCTTATCGGCCCTTTACTCAGCACGATTACGTTCTGATGTTCCGCCAGGCGCAGTGCGAGGGAGAGGCCGGCAGCACCGCTGCCGATGATCAGTACATCACAATGAAGTTCAGGCGTCGTGTTCATGATGTTTGTTTAATTTACTAAACATGGTGTGGGGAGAATAGCATTGCGATGCGAGATATCGCACGTTTTTTTTGATGTATGTTGCAATGACTAAACGAAAGGCCGGAAGTTAAATCTGTGCTAAATGGCCGGAAATATTTTGCGAAGCAGATCGTTAGCTTCAGATTTTGTGGTGAAATAAAGCCTGTGTTGCGTTACTCTTCTGACGATAAAGTTGATGATTCTTGTCAGAAAGCGGGTGCGTATCGTGAACAGACTTATAATGAGAGAAAATGAACGGTCTGCGGCGCGATGAACAAAAACAAAGGCGTTACGGAACTTATTGAAGAACAGACACTCTAATTCGGTGCTTGCTCAAAGTGCAATGTTGTTAGAGTGGCGTTTCGATAACGCGTGGAATTTGGTTTGGGGAGACATTACCTCGGATGAGCGAGCAGTTAACGGACCAGGTCCTGGTTGAACGGGTCCAGAAGGGAGATCAGAAAGCTTTTAACCTACTGGTGGTGCGCTACCAGCATAAGGTAGCGAGTCTGGTTTCCCGCTATGTACCGTCAGGCGATGTTCCTGATGTGGTGCAAGAGTCTTTTATTAAGGCCTATCGCGCGCTGGATTCATTCCGGGGGGATAGTGCTTTTTATACCTGGCTGTATCGTATTGCAGTCAATACGGCTAAGAATTATTTGGTTGCTCAGGGCCGTCGTCCGCCTTCAAGTGATGTTGACGCTATCGACGCAGAAAACTTCGAAAGTGGCGGCGCGCTGAAAGAAATTTCGAACCCTGAGAACTTAATGTTGTCAGAAGAACTGAGACAAATCGTTTTTCGCACGATCGAGTCGCTCCCGGAAGATTTACGCATGGCAATTACGTTACGGGAGCTGGATGGCCTAAGCTATGAAGAGATAGCCGCCATCATGGATTGTCCGGTCGGCACGGTTCGTTCACGAATTTTCCGTGCGCGAGAAGCCATTGATAATAAAGTTCAACCGCTTATCAGGCGTTGACGATAGCGGGATACTGGAAAAGGTATTAGGCATGCAGAAAGAAAAACTTTCCGCTTTAATGGATGGTGAAACGCTGGATAATGAGCTGCTCGATGAGTTGTCTCATTCTCCCGAAATGCAACAGACCTGGGAGAGCTATCATCTTATCCGCGACACGCTGCGCGGTGATACCAGTGAGGTTCTCCATTTCGATATCTCAGCACGCGTTATGGCGGCCATTGAGAACGAACCTGTTCATCAGACCACGCCGCTGATTCCTGAAGCGCAGCCTGCACCTCACCAGTGGCAGAAAATGCCGTTCTGGCACAAGGTGCGTCCATGGGCCAGCCAGCTCACCCAGATGGGGGTCGCTGCGTGCGTATCGCTTGCAGTTATCGTTGGGGTCCAGCACTATAACACTCAGTCTGAAGCCAATCAGCAGCCTGAAGCGCCAGTGTTCAATACGCTGCCGATGATGGGTAAAGCCAGCCCGGTTAGCCTGGGCGTACCGGCAGATGCCTCCGCAAGCGGCGGACAGCAACAGCAGGTACAGGAGCAGCGTCGTCGCATTAATGCGATGTTGCAGGATTACGAGTTGCAGCGTCGTCTGCACTCCGAGCAGCTTCAGTTTGAGCAGGCCCAAACCCAGCAGGCTGCTGTGCAGGTGCCAGGAAACCAAACTTTAGGAACGCAATCGCAGTAATGAAGCAACTTTGGTTCGCCATGTCCTTGATGGCGGGTAGCCTGTTCTTCTCTGCTAACGCCTCGGCTGATGTTTCATCCGGGGCGTTGTTGCAGCAAATGAATCTGGCCAGCCAGTCACTCAATTACGAGTTGGCATTTATCAGCATCAATAAGCAGGGTGTCGAATCGTTACGCTATCGCCACGCCCGCCTTGATAATCAGCCGCTCGCCCAGCTTTTACAGATGGATGGCCCGCGTCGGGAAGTGGTCCAGCGTGGGAACGAAATCAGCTATTTCGAGCCAGGCCTTGAGCCGTTTACGCTCAATGGTGACTACATCGTTGATTCCCTGCCGTCGCTCATTTACACCGATTTTAAACGTCTCGCTCCCTACTATGATTTTATCTCGGTGGGGCGAACGCGTATTGCCGACAGGCTGTGCGAAGTGATCCGCGTTGTCGCGCGGGATGGGACTCGTTACAGCTATATCGTCTGGATTGACGCAGAGACGAAGCTGCCGATGCGCGTTGATCTGCTCGATCGCGACGGTGAAACGCTGGAGCAGTTCCGCGTGATCTCCTTCGATGTGAACAGTCAGGTAGGCAACAGCATGCAGAATCTGGCCAAAGCCAGCCTGCCGCCTTTGCTTTCCGTGCCTGCCGGCGACTCTGTCAATTTTAACTGGGTACCATCCTGGATCCCGCAAGGGTTCAGCGAAGTTTCCAGCAGCCGTCGCCAGCTCCCAACCATCGAAACACCAGTTGAGTCGCGACTTTATTCCGATGGGCTGTTTAGCTTCTCGGTGAATATTAATCGCGCTACGGCGAACAGTTCCGAACAGATGCTCCGTACCGGTCGCCGGACGGTCAGCACGACGGTGCGCGATAATGCGGAAATTACCATTGTCGGTGAATTACCGCCGCCAACGGCAAAACGTATTTCAGACAGCATTAAATTCAGGGCTGCGCAATGATTAAAGAGTGGGCCACGGTCGTATCCTGGCAGGATGGCGTAGCGCTTGTCAGCTGTGACGTTAAAGCATCATGCAGCAGCTGCGCTTCGCGAGCCGGTTGCGGCAGCCGCGTGTTGAATAAGCTGGGGCCGCAAACGTCGCACACTATTGCTGTGCCGAGCGATCAGCCGCTGGTGGCAGGGCAAAAAGTGGAGCTGGGCATCGCTGAAGGTAGCCTGCTCACTTCCGCCATGCTGGTTTACCTTTCTCCGCTCGCAGGCCTGTTCGTGATGGGCGGGGTTTTCCAGATGCTGTTCGGCACAGATTTGGCCGCCATGTGCGGGGCCGCGTTGGGCGGCGTGGGCGGGTTCTGGCTTGCTAAAGGCGTTTCCCCAAGGCTTGCCGCCCGGGAAGCGTGGCAGCCCGTCATCCTCAGCGTTGCACTGGCACCCGACCAACTTCGTGTTGAGACGCTCTCTTCTGAGGCCCGGTGATCTGCCGGGCTTTATTATTATTTACATCGCAATAAAGAAAACGCCGTCTCTTCGCGCTATACCTGGCTCTAAGTGCATTTCCAGCTGACGAGGATGTAGTGTAGAATGCTGCGTTTTCGCACTGAAAAACGTCAGGCTAAGAACAGCGGCCTCCAGGAATTCGTAAGGCATAATTATTTAACTATATGAAGAACATACGTAACTTTTCGATCATTGCTCACATTGACCACGGTAAGTCGACGCTGTCTGACCGTATTATCCAGATTTGCGGTGGCCTGTCTGATCGTGAAATGGCAGCCCAGGTTCTGGACTCCATGGACCTGGAACGCGAACGTGGTATTACCATCAAAGCGCAGAGCGTGACGCTCGACTATAAAGCTTCCGATGGTGAAACCTATCAGCTGAACTTTATCGACACCCCAGGGCACGTTGACTTCTCTTATGAAGTGTCACGCTCGCTGGCGGCCTGCGAAGGCGCGCTGCTGGTGGTGGATGCCGGACAGGGCGTAGAGGCCCAGACGCTGGCAAACTGCTACACCGCCATGGAAATGGATCTCGAAGTGGTGCCGGTTCTGAATAAAATCGACCTGCCAGCCGCCGATCCTGAGCGCGTAGCGGAAGAGATTGAAGACATCGTCGGTATTGATGCGACCGATGCAGTGCGCTGCTCGGCGAAAACCGGCGTCGGCGTTCCGGATGTACTGGAACGTCTGGTGCGTGATATTCCGCCGCCGGAAGGCGACCCGGAGGCGCCGCTACAGGCGCTGATCATCGACTCCTGGTTTGATAACTACCTCGGCGTTGTCTCGCTGGTGCGTATTAAAAACGGCACCATGCGTAAAGGCGACAAAATCAAGGTCATGAGCACCGGCCAGGTCTACAACGCTGACCGTCTGGGCATCTTCACGCCAAAACAGGTTGACCGTACCGAACTGAAATGCGGCGAAGTGGGCTGGCTGGTCTGTGCAATTAAAGACATCCTCGGCGCGCCAGTAGGCGATACCCTGACCGGCGCACGTAACCCGGCAGATAAAGCGCTGCCAGGCTTCAAAAAGGTGAAACCGCAGGTTTATGCGGGTCTGTTCCCGGTCAGCTCCGACGATTACGAGAACTTCCGCGATGCGCTCGGAAAACTGAGCCTGAACGATGCCTCCCTGTTCTACGAGCCAGAAAGCTCAACGGCGCTGGGCTTTGGCTTCCGCTGTGGCTTCCTCGGTCTGCTGCACATGGAGATCATTCAGGAACGTCTGGAGCGTGAATACGATCTGGATCTGATCACCACCGCCCCGACGGTTGTCTACGAAGTAGAAACCACGTCGAAAGAGGTGATCTACGTTGACAGCCCGTCCAAGCTCCCGCCGCTGAACAATATTCAGGAACTGCGCGAGCCAATCGCAGAGTGTCACATGCTGCTGCCGCAGGAATTCCTCGGTAACGTGATCACCCTGTGTATTGAGAAGCGTGGCGTTCAGACCAACATGGTTTACCACGGTAACCAGGTGGCGCTGACCTATGAAATTCCGATGGCGGAAGTGGTGCTCGACTTCTTCGACCGTCTGAAGTCTACCTCCCGTGGCTATGCGTCGCTGGACTACAACTTCAAACGCTTCCAGGCCTCGAACATGGTTCGTGTGGACGTGCTGATCAACGGCGAGCGTGTGGATGCGCTGGCGCTGATCACCCACAACGATAACGCACCGTACCGTGGTCGTGAGCTGGTTGAGAAGATGAAAGATCTGATCCCGCGTCAGCAGTTTGACATTGCGATTCAGGCGGCCATTGGCAACCACATCATTGCCCGTTCAACCGTGAAGCAGCTGCGTAAAAACGTTCTGGCTAAGTGCTACGGCGGCGACGTCAGCCGTAAGAAAAAGCTGTTGCAGAAGCAGAAAGAAGGTAAGAAGCGTATGAAGCAGGTCGGTAACGTTGAGCTGCCGCAGGAAGCATTCCTTGCCATCCTTCATGTTGGTAAAGACGGTAACGGTAAATAACCTTAAGGAGTTGGCATGGCGAACATGTTTGCCCTGATCCTGGTCATCGCTACCCTGGTGACAGGTCTGTTGTGGTGCCTGGATAAGTTTATCTTCGCCCCAAAACGCCGTGAACGTCAGGCTGCCGCGCAGGCAGCCACGGGCGATGCGCTGGACGCGAAAACCCTGAAAAAAGTCGGCCCAAAACCGGGATGGCTGGAGACAGGGGCATCGGTATTCCCGGTGCTGGCGATTGTGCTGGTGGTGCGTTCATTTATCTATGAACCGTTCCAGATCCCGTCAGGATCGATGATGCCAACGCTGCTGATCGGCGATTTCATTCTGGTTGAAAAGTTTGCCTATGGCATCAAAGATCCGATCTACCAGAAAACGCTGATCGAAACGGGTCATCCGAAACGTGGCGACATCGTGGTGTTTAAATATCCGGAAGATCCGCGGCTGGATTATATTAAACGCGCGGTAGGTCTGCCGGGCGATAAAGTGACCTACGATCCGGTGGCGAAAGAGGTGACCATTCAGCCAGGCTGTAGCTCTGGCACCGCATGTGAAAATGCGCTGCCAGTCACTTACTCCAACGTTGAGCCAGCTGATTTTGTGCAGACCTTCGCCCGCCGTAACGGCGGTGAAGCGACCAGCGGATTCTTCCAGGTGCCAAAAGGCGAAACCAAAGAGAACGGCATTCGTCTGGTTGAACGCAAAGAGACGCTGGGCGATGTCACTCACCGCATTCTGACCGTGCCAATCGCACAGGATCAGCTGGCAATGTACTACCAGCAGCCAGGCCAACAGCTGGCGACCTGGATTGTGCCGCCGGGACACTACTTCATGATGGGTGACAACCGCGATAACTCTGCGGACAGCCGTTACTGGGGCTTTGTGCCGGAAGCGAATCTGGTCGGTAAAGCAACCGCTATCTGGATGAGTTTTGAGAAGCAGGAAGGCGAGTGGCCGACCGGCATTCGCCTGAATCGTATTGGCGGAATTCATTAATTTTCGTCAAAAATAACACGTAGCGGCTTTTATTCGCCGCTACGTGAATTATTTCAGCGATAAATCTCTTTGAACTAACGACATCCCCTGTCGTTGTGTATAGAATATTCCCCCGAAGTTTAAGGTTGGCCCTGCAAGGGTGCCACGGCACACGAAACCGCGTTGGTTTTCTCAGGTCGGTTTCGTGTGCTGCATTTTTGACGCATTCATTTATTGGTATCGCATGAACCCCATCGTAATTAATCGGCTTCAACGGAAGCTGGGCTACACTTTTCATCATCAGGAGTTGTTGCAACAGGCATTAACCCATCGCAGTGCCAGCAGCAAACATAATGAGCGTCTCGAGTTTTTAGGCGACTCTATTTTAAGTTTCGTGATTGCAAATGCGCTTTATCATCGTTTTCCGCGTGTGGACGAAGGTGATATGAGCCGCATGCGCGCCACGCTGGTGCGCGGCAATACCCTCGCTGAAATCGCACGCGAGTTTGAGCTGGGTGAATGTCTGCGTCTGGGGCCAGGTGAGCTGAAAAGTGGTGGTTTCCGTCGTGAATCCATCCTTGCCGATACGGTCGAGGCATTGATCGGTGGCGTGTTCCTGGACAGCGATATCCAGACCGTAGAAAAGCTGATCCTGAACTGGTATCAGACCCGCCTGGACGAAATCAGCCCGGGCGATAAACAAAAAGATCCTAAAACGCGTCTGCAAGAATATTTGCAGGGTCGTCATCTGCCGCTGCCATCCTATCTGGTGGTGCAGGTGCGTGGCGAAGCCCACGATCAGGAATTTACCATCCATTGCCAGGTCAGTGGCCTGAGTGAACCGGTGGTCGGCACGGGTTCAAGCCGTCGTAAGGCTGAACAGGCTGCCGCCGAACAGGCGTTAAAAATGCTGGAGCTGGAATGAGCATCGACAAAACCTATTGCGGATTTATTGCCATCGTCGGACGTCCGAACGTTGGCAAATCTACCCTGCTGAATAACCTGCTTGGGCAGAAGATTTCTATCACCTCGCGTAAGGCGCAGACCACGCGTCACCGCATCGTCGGTATCCATACTGAAGGCGCGTATCAGGCGATCTACGTCGATACCCCGGGCCTGCACATGGAAGAGAAGCGCGCCATCAACCGTCTGATGAACAAGGCGGCGAGCAGCTCCATTGGCGACGTAGAGCTGGTGATTTTCGTTGTGGAAGGCACCCGCTGGACGCCGGACGACGAAATGGTCCTGAACAAGCTGCGCGACGGCAAAACGCCGGTGATCCTCGCGGTCAATAAAGTGGACAACGTGCAGGAAAAAGCCGATCTGCTGCCGCACCTGCAATGGCTGGGCAGCCAGATGAACTTCCTGGACATCGTCCCGCTGTCTGCGGAAACGGGTCTGAACGTTGATACCATCGCGGGCATCGTGCGCAAGCATCTGCCGGAAGCGACTCATCACTTCCCGGAAGACTACATCACCGATCGCTCTCAGCGTTTTATGGCGTCTGAAATCATCCGTGAGAAGCTGATGCGTTTCCTGGGCGCCGAGCTGCCGTACTCTGTGACGGTGGAGATCGAGCGTTTCCAGAGCAACGAGCGCGGCGGTTACGATATCAACGGTCTGATCCTCGTTGAGCGAGAAGGGCAGAAGAAGATGGTGATCGGCAATAAAGGCGCCAAGATCAAGACTATCGGAATCGAAGCCCGTAAAGACATGCAGGACATGTTTGAAGCACCGGTTCACCTGGAACTGTGGGTGAAAGTGAAATCTGGCTGGGCCGATGATGAGCGTGCGCTGCGCAGCCTCGGTTACGGCGAAGACCAGTAACTCAAGACGACGAGCATATGGATGGATGGCAGCGCGCCTTTGTCCTGCATAGTCGTCCCTGGAGCGAAACCAGCCTGATGCTGGACGTCTTCACGGAAGAGTCCGGTCGCGTGCGCCTTGTTGCCAAAGGCGCACGTTCCAGACGTTCTAATCTGAAAGGTGCCTTGCAGCCTTTCACCCCGCTGCTGGTCCGCTTTGGCGGGCGAGGGGAAGTCAAAACCCTGCGCAGTGCTGAAGCCGTCTCCCTGGCGCTTCCTCTTTCTGGTATCACGCTCTACAGCGGTTTGTATGTTAACGAACTCATCTCACGGGTTCTTGAACATGAGACCCGCTTCTCTGAACTTTTCTTTGATTACCTGCACTGTATTCAGGCACTTGCTGGCGCAACCGGCACCCCTGAGCCTGTGCTGCGTCGTTTCGAACTGGCGCTGCTCGGACATCTTGGTTACGGCGTTGATTTTCTGCACTGTGCGGGAAGCGGCGACGAGGTAGAAGATACCATGACCTATCGCTATCGTGAGGAAAAGGGCTTTATTGCCAGTGTCGTCGTCGATAACAGCACCTTTACCGGGCGCCAGCTCCGGGCGCTGTATGAACGCGAGTTCCCGGACGCCGACACCCTGCGTGCGGCAAAACGCTTTACCCGAATTGCGCTCAAGCCGTATCTTGGGGGCAAACCTTTAAAGAGCCGCGAATTATTCAGGCAGTTTATGCCGAAACGCTAATGTTTTACCCCTCACCCCAGCCCTCTCCCGGAGGGAGAGGGAGAAGGTAAATGAACAAAAATACCGAGGATTGTCATGGCTGAATTACTGTTAGGCGTCAACATCGATCACATCGCCACGTTACGTAATGCACGCGGTACCGCGTATCCCGATCCGGTTCAGGCGGCGTTTATCGCCGAGCAGGCTGGCGCCGACGGCATTACCGTTCACCTGCGTGAAGATCGTCGCCACATCACCGACCGCGACGTACGCATCCTGCGTCAGACGCTGGACACCCGCATGAACCTGGAGATGGCGGTCACCGAAGAGATGCTGACCATTGCCTGCGAGACCAAACCGCATTTCTGCTGCCTGGTGCCGGAAAAGCGTCAGGAAGTGACCACCGAAGGCGGTCTGGATGTGGCCGGGCAGCTCGACAAAATGCGCGATGCCTGCAAACGCCTGGCGGATGCCGGTATCCTGGTTTCTCTGTTTATCGACGCCGATTTCAGCCAGATTAAAGCCGCTGCCGACGTGGGCGCGCCGTATATTGAAATTCACACCGGCTGCTATGCCGATGCCGAAAACGACGCAGCGCAGGCGAAAGAGCTGGAGCGAATCGCCAGAGCGGCAACCTACGCCGCGAGCCTGGGACTGAAGGTTAACGCCGGACACGGCCTGACCTATCACAACGTAAAAGCCATCGCTGCCCTGCCGGAAATGCACGAGCTGAACATCGGCCACGCCATTATTGGTCGTGCGGTGATGAGCGGCCTGAAAGAAGCGGTTTCCGAGATGAAGCGCCTGATGCTGGAAGCGCGTCAGTAATGGCTATTCTGGGCTTAGGCACCGATATCGTTGAAATAGCCCGCATTGAAGCGGTGATCGCCCGGAGCGGCGATCGCCTCGCAAGACGCGTGCTGAGCGATAACGAATGGGCTATCTGGGAGGCGCATCAACAGCCGGTGCGCTTTCTGGCAAAGCGTTTCGCGGTAAAAGAGGCGGCGGCGAAGGCGTTCGGCACGGGCATTCGTAACGGCCTGGCGTTTAACCAGTTTGAAGTGTATAACGATGAGCTGGGTAAGCCACGTCTGCGTTTATGGGGCGAGGCGCTTAAGCTGGCGGAAAGGCTGGGCGTGGCGCACATGCACGTAACGCTTGCCGATGAACGTCACTACGCCTGTGCGACGGTGATCATCGAGAGTTAAATTTTGTCCGCATGATGCATCAGGACAAACTTATCCCACAGCTGTTCTTCGTTCTCGACGTGTGCCGGATCTTTTAAGATCGTATTGGGAATGGGGCACACCTTCTGGCAGGTCGGCGTCTCATAGTGGCCGATACATTCGGTGCAGCGGTCGCTGTTAATCTCATAAATGCTGTCGCCCATCGAAATCGCCTCGTTCGGGCATTCGGGTTCGCACATATCGCAGTTGATGCATTTTTTGGTGATTAACAGCGCCATCAGGAAATTCTCAGAAACATCACAAACAGGGCGGGCATTATACGCTCATTCGTTGTTCAGACCAGTTTTTTTACCAGCTCTTCGCTGTGACGAATACGCTCTGGCGCACGCTCCAGATCCTGCTGAACCAGCGCCATAAACAGCAGGTCCGTCAGCATCATCTGCGCACTCGTCGACGAAATCGCCGCACTGCGAGTGGCCTGTTCCTCGGCAATGGTATACAGACAGCGGGTGGCCCGCTGCTGGAGCGCATTCGGGCTGAAGCCAGTAATCGCCAGAATTTTTCCTCCTACGCGCAGGGCTTCGTCGGTAGCCATATTAATTTCACGGCGCTCGCCGGAATAGGAGATGGCCAGCAGTAAATCGTCAGGATCCATGGCCTGCACGGTCGCCAGCAGCGCGTGCATATCCTGTTCAACGATGGCGTTATAGCCGATTTTTGTCAGCTTCCAGCCAAAGTTACGTGCAACCAGTCCGGAGGCGCCGATCCCGGTCAGCACAATACGCCGCGCGTCGCGAAGCATGGCTACGCTTTCCAGCAGTTTCTCTTCCGTGTTCACATCCAGCGTGGCATGCATTGCCGCCACGTTCTCCTTGATCAGCTTTTCGCCGACCAGACGCATCGGATCGTCGCCGCGGATCTGGTTATGCACCGGCATTGACTGCGGATTAGGGTTGCTCACAAGGGCTTCGCTGATCGCCAGTTTTAGCGCCGGAAAGCCCTTATAGCCTATCTTCTGGGCAAATTTCACCACGCTCGACTGGCTCACCCCGGCTTCGCCTGCCAGCTGCTGGGAGCTGAGGTGTCGCGCGCGATCGGGCTGGGAAAGTAAAAAATCCGCCAGCTTTTTGTCACTCTGGGCAAACCCGGCGTAGCGCTGGCGAATACGAATTAAACAGTTCATACGGTCTCCTGGCGAAAATGTGATTACCCGCGCAAATACGAATTTTGCTCGCCTGAATGAATTTTATATTCCATTATAGTGCGTTTATTATGAATTAAAAATTCCAGAGGTAAATAATATGAATCTAGGCTCTCTTGTTTCTGAAACGCGTAACCCGCAAACCATGGATCTTGATGCACTGTCCACGCTGGAGCTGGTAAACCGCTTTAATCAACAGGATACCCTCGTCGCGCTGGCAGTCAAAGAGACATTGCCCGAGGTGGCGAAAGCCGTAGACGCCGCTGCCGACGCTCTGAAAGCAGGAGGACGCATTATTTACATGGGGGCGGGTACCAGTGGGCGCCTCGGTGTGCTGGATGCCTCAGAATGTCCCCCGACGTTTGGCGTTCCGCACGGTCTGGTCGTTGGCCTGATTGCCGGTGGCCCCGGCGCGCTGCTGAAAGCGGTGGAAGGGGCAGAAGACAATAAACAGCTTGGGGAAGACGATCTCAGGGCGCTGAACCTGACCGCGCAGGATCTGGTCGTCGGGCTGGCGGCTTCTGGTCGTACGCCGTACGTCATTGGTGGGTTGGAATACGCCAGACAGACGGGATGTACCACGGTAGCCATCTCCTGTAACCCGGGCTCGCCGATTGCGCAGGTGGCCGCCATTGCCATCTCTCCGGTCGTCGGGCCGGAAGCGCTCACCGGCTCCACGCGCCTGAAATCGGGAACCGCGCAGAAGCTGGTGCTCAATATGATCTCCACCGGCGCGATGGTGAAATTCGGCAAGGTCTACCAAAACCTGATGGTGGATATGCAGGCCACCAACGTCAAGCTGGTGGACAGAGCCTGCCGCATGGTGATAGAGGCGACAGGGGCAGGTCGGGAAGAGGCGGAAGCGGTACTCAAACAGACCGATTACGACGTCAAACCCGCCATTCTGATGATATTAACCGGGCTGGATGCAGCCGCGGCCAGAGCCAGGCTCGAAGCCCATCACGGGTTTTTACGGGCGGCATTAGAACACCAATAAGAGGCGTGTATGGACAAAACAGCAGCGCTCGCCAGCGACATCCTGCTTGGGATCGGTGGGGAAAAAAATATTCAGCGTCTGGAAAACTGCATGACGCGTGTACGCGTCGAGGTGCACAACGACGAAAAGCTTGATTTAACGCGCCTGAAGCAGCTTCCCGGCGTGAGCGGGTACGTTAAACAGGGGCAACAGCACCAGTTGATTGTCGGTCCAGGCAAAGCGGCGCAGGTGGTTGATGCCATGCGCGCCCTGATGACGGGCGGTGAAACGGCTCCCACCTTTGACGACGCGGAACGCACCAAAGCGCAGGCGAAAGCCAAATACAAAGCCCCCATGAGCGATGCGCTGCGCCAGCTGGCAAACGTCTTTATTCCGCTGATCCCGGCGTTTATCGCGTCGGGGCTGATCACCGGGATTATCAATATCCTCAAGCGTCCGGATATTGTCGGGAATTTCGCTACCCAGTATCCGAACCTGCTGGGCATTCTGGCGATTTTCGGCAGCGCGGTGTTTGCCATCATGAACATTCTGGTGGGGGTGAACACGGCCAAAGTGTTCGGCGGCTCGCTGGCGATGGGCGGCGTAATGGCGGGGATCCTCTCCAGCCCGCAGCTGGCGCAGATTACGCTGTTTGGCGAGGCGCTTCAGCCTGGCCGCGGTGGGGTGATTGCCGTGCTGCTGGTGGTCATTCTGATGTGCTGGATCGAGAAAAAGCTGCGCGCGGTGCTGCCCGGCTCGATTGAGCTGATCCTCAACCCGCTGCTGACCACATTGATTACCGGGAGCGTGGCGATTGTGGCGCTGCAACCGTTAGGCGGCGTGATCTCTGAAGCCATCGCCCACGGCGCGTCTCTGGCGATCGATCGCGGCGGGCTGCTGGTGGGGGCCGTGCTGTCCGGGACCTTCCTGCCGTTAGTCCTGACCGGTCTGCATCAGGGGCTGGTGCCGATCCATGTCGAACTGGTACAGGCGCACGGCTATAACGCACTGCTGCCGATCCTGTCGATGGCGGGCGTTGGGCAGGTCGGCGCGGCCATCGCGGTGCTGATGAAAACCCGCAACGCGCGTCTGAAAAAGGTCATTAAAGGGGCGCTGCCGGTCGGGTTACTCGGTATCGGCGAGCCGCTGATTTTCGGCGTGACCTTGCCGCTGGGTAAACCGTTCCTGGCCGCCTGTCTCGGTGGTGCGGTGGGCGGGGCGCTAATCAGCTACTGGAAAGTGGCGACCGTCATTACCTTCGGGATCTCCGGTTTACCGCTGGCATTAACCATCGTGACCGGAAAAGTCATGCTCTATCTGTTAGGCTATCTGGTAGCGGTGATCGCCGGGTTCCTGTTTACCTGGCTGTTAGGATTCAACGACCCAGAGGAGTAAGGTTTGGCCAGTCACGAGCGTCGCGTTGTCTTTTTTGATCTGGATGGAACGCTGCATCAGCAGGATATGTTCGGTACCTTTATGCGCTACCTGCTGCGGCGCCAGCCCCTTAACGCGTTGCTGGTATTACCCCTGTTACCCGTTATTGGCATCGCGCTGCTGGTGAAAGGCCGAGCAGCGCGCTGGCCGATGAGCCTGCTGCTCTGGGGATGCACGTTTGGTCATAGCGAAGCGCGTCTTAAGCAGCTCGAACAGGATTTTGCGCACTGGTTTCGCGGGCACGTCGCCGCGTTTCCCGTGGTACAGGCGCGCCTGACCAGCTATCTCGACGCCAACGATGCCGATATCTGGCTGATTACCGGCTCCCCGCAGACGCTGGTGGAGCAGGTCTATTTTGATACGCCCTGGCTGCCGCGCGTAAATCTTATCGCCACACAGATCGCGCGCGGCTACGGCGGCTGGGTGCTCACCCTGCGCTGCCTCGGACATGAAAAAGTGGTGCAGCTGGAAAAACGCATCGGTACGCCGCTGCGTCTGTACAGCGGCTACAGCGACAGCAAGCAGGACAACCCGCTGCTCTATTTTTGCCAGCACCGCTGGCGCGTCACGCCTCTGGGCGAACTTCAGCAACTCGAATAGTCTTATCCATAAGGGGTGTGTATAATGCCGCCCGCTTTTCGACTGGAGTATTAGCCCTTGTCCAACCCTGAACACAATCATGAATACTGGATGCGCCATGCGCTGGCGCTGGCTCAGCGCGCCTGGGAAGAGGGCGAAGTGCCCGTGGGCGCGGTGCTGGTCCATAACAATCAGGTGATTGGGGAAGGGTGGAACCGTCCGATTGGCCGTCACGATCCTACCGCGCATGCTGAAATTATGGCCCTGCGTCAGGGCGGACTGGTGCTGCAAAACTATCGTCTGCTTGATACCACCCTGTATGTCACCCTTGAGCCGTGCGTGATGTGCTCCGGGGCGATGGTGCACAGCCGAATCGGTACGCTGGTGTTTGGTGCGCGGGATGAAAAGACGGGCGCTGCTGGTTCACTGATGGACGTACTTGGGCATCCGGGGATGAATCACCAGGTGAAAACTATCGGCGGGGTACTTGCACCAGAATGTTCGGGTCTGTTAAGTGACTTTTTTCGAATGCGTCGGCAGCAGAAAAAGCAACAAAAGGCAGAATTGAAGCCGCAGGGTGATTAAGCTCGTCCGGTGCGACCACCGGATAGCTTTCAGCCAGCTGTTGCGCCTCGGTCGCCTCTTTTTCTTTCTCCAGCAGATATCCCACCAGGCTTATCTGGTACTTACGAATATTTTCCACGTAGGCATACGCTTCATGCCCGCGCGCATAGCCGTACGTCAGCTTCTGGTACCACTGTTTCTGGCTAAGCAGCGGCAGGCGCTGTTTTACATCTGACCAGCTGTCCGGGTTACCTTTGGTTTTTGCCGTCAGCGCCCGCGCGTCGAGCATATGCGCATAACCCATGTTATAGGCGGCCAGCGCAAACCAGATACGCTCCCCTTCCGGGACCGTCTCCGGCACTTTCGCCATCATATCCTGTAAATACTGCGCGCCGCCGCTGATGCTCTGTTCCGCATCGGTCCGGTCGCTGATGCCGAGGCTCTGGGCGGTATTTTTGGTTAGCATCATCAACCCGCGCACGCCCGTGGGGGAGGTGGCCTGAGCATCCCAGTGCGATTCCTGGTAGGAAATCGCCGCCAGCAGCTTCCAGTCAATCTCCTGAGCGTACTTCTCAAACAGCGGTTGCAGATCCGGCAGCACGCTGTCCACCGCGCGCAGGAAGGTGCGGGTGTCAACGTAATCAAAATCGTCCCCGTGACCGAGATATTTCTCTTCCAGGCGCGCCAGGGTGCCGTCTTCATTGATGGAATTAAAGAAATCGAGCATGGCCGCAGAGACGGTTTGATCGTCGTCCAGCTGGGTAAACCAGGTCACCGGCTGTTCGTCGGTCACATCCAGCGCCACGGCAATTTCAGGATGAACGCGCTGGAAAAGGCTGATCGCCACCGAATCAGCAATGGTATAGGCCAGCTTTTTATCTTTAACCTGCTCCAGCAATTCGGTCGTGCCGAGTTTAGGATCGACCGTCCAGCTGAGGTTAGGGTATTTTTTCTCTTTCAACGCCCGCAGATCGTCAATCACCACATGGCCTGGCGCAATGGTCAACTGCTGGTCGGTGATGTCGGCCAGTGAGCGCGGGCGCAGGCTACCCACACGATAAACCACCTGCTGCGACACGGAGTAATAGGTCGGGCCCGGCTGATAGTTTTTGCTGCGTTCGCTGTTGTACACCAGACCTGCGGCGAGAATATCGGCACGGTCATGGTCCAAATCATCAAACAGCTGGTTGATGTTCTGCCGCACGGTAACTTTCAGCTTTACGCCCAGATAGTCCGCAAATAGCTGTGCCAGTTCGTAATCAAGACCGATAGTTTTACCGTTGATATCGTCGTAAATAAGCGGGGAGGAGAGGGTACTGACGCGCAACTCCCCCCGCTCCTGAATGGCGGCGATACGGTTTTCGGCCTTGCCGAACCAGGGGATAGACGGCCAGAGGGCCACTGCCAGCAGCAACGTAACAATGCCGATGAGCAGATAATTAATCTTTAATTTTTTCAATTAGTTAATTCTCTGCGACGCCGGTTGCCTCAGTGTGCTGTAGTCATGTTAAGAGTAGAGTTTGCCATTGATTGAGCGGCATTTTGCGCAAAGTAGCGCCAGTTGGCAACCAATTAGAGAGACAGGTCACATCTATTGTTAAACATAAAGGATGATTTTATTTCGACGCAAACGGTTTCGTCGGCGCTCAGGATTCTCTATAATGACGCCCGTTTTCCCCCCTTGCGCACACTGTAAGCGCCCCGGCGCTTCGAAGACGAGAGACTTATGATGGAAATTCTGCGTGGTTCGCCTGCACTGTCTGCCTTCCGTATTAACAAACTGCTGGCACGTTTTCAGGCGGCCGACCTTCCGGTAAGCAATATTTACGCTGAGTATGTCCATTTTGCTGACCTGAATGCCCCCCTGAATGCAGAGGAGCGCGTACAGCTGGAACGCCTGCTTAAATATGGCCCAAGCCTGAGCAGCCATACGCCGACCGGCAAATTAATCCTCGCCACGCCACGCCCTGGCACCATCTCCCCCTGGTCTTCCAAAGCCACCGACATCGCTCACAACTGCGGCCTGAGCCAGATTAACCGTCTGGAGCGCGGCGTAGCGTACTATGTGGAAGCATCAACCCTGAGCGACGCGCAGTGGCAGGTGGTTGCCGCAGAGCTGCACGACCGCATGATGGAGAGCGTGTTTGATTCTCTGGATGATGCGCAGAAACTGTTCTCCCACCATCAGCCTGCGCCGGTACAGAGCGTGGATCTGCTGGGGCAGGGGCGTCAGGCGTTGATCGACGCAAACCTGCGTCTTGGTCTGGCGCTCGCAGAAGATGAAATCGACTACCTTCAGGATGCATTCGTTAAGCTGAATCGCAACCCGAACGACATCGAACTGTATATGTTCGCGCAGGCCAACTCCGAGCACTGCCGCCACAAGATTTTCAACGCCGACTGGATTATCGACGGCGAACAGCAGCCGAAGTCGCTGTTCAAAATGATCAAAAACACCATGGAGCAAACCCCTGACCACGTGCTGTCTGCCTATAAAGACAACGCCGCGGTGATGGAAGGTTCCGAGGTGGGCCGCTTCTTCGCCGACCGCGAAGCGGGGCGCTATGACTTCCACCAGGAGCCTGCGCATATCCTGATGAAAGTGGAAACCCACAACCACCCGACGGCGATCTCCCCGTGGCCGGGTGCAGCGACCGGCTCCGGCGGTGAAATCCGTGACGAAGGTGCGACCGGTCGCGGCGCGAAACCAAAAGCGGGTCTGGTCGGTTTCTCCGTTTCCAACCTGCGTATTCCGGGCTTTGAGCAGCCGTGGGAAGAAGACTTCGGCAAGCCAGAGCGCATTGTCACCGCGCTGGATATCATGACCGAAGGCCCGCTGGGCGGCGCGGCGTTCAACAACGAATTTGGTCGTCCGGCGCTGAACGGTTACTTCCGTACCTACGAAGAGAAAGTGGACAGCCACAACGGCGAAGAGCTGCGCGGCTACCACAAACCGATCATGCTGGCGGGCGGGATCGGCAACATTCGCGCCGATCACGTGCAGAAAGGCGAGATCGTCGTCGGCGCGAAGCTGATCGTGCTCGGCGGCCCGGCAATGAACATCGGTCTGGGCGGCGGGGCAGCCTCGTCTATGGCTTCCGGCCAGTCTGATGCGGATCTCGACTTCGCGTCCGTGCAGCGCGACAACCCGGAAATGGAGCGCCGCTGTCAGGAAGTGATCGACCGCTGCTGGCAGCTCGGTGATGCCAACCCGATTCTGTTCATCCACGACGTGGGCGCGGGCGGCCTGTCCAACGCTATGCCTGAGCTGGTGAGCGACGGCGGTCGCGGCGGGCGCTTCAACCTGCGCGATATCCTGAGCGATGAGCTAGGCATGAGCCCGCTGGAAATCTGGTGTAACGAATCCCAGGAGCGCTACGTGCTGGCGGTTGCCGCCGATCAGCTGCCGCTGTTTGACGAGCTGTGCCGCCGCGAGCGTGCGCCGTATGCCGTCATCGGTGAAGCGACCGAAGAGCAGCACCTCTCCTTAAGCGACACCCATTTTGACAACCAGCCGATCGATCTGCCGCTGGACGTGCTGCTCGGCAAAACGCCGAAGATGACCCGCGACGTGCAGACCCGTAAAGCGGCGGGCAAAGCGCTGGATCGCCAGGATATTACCGTTGCTGACGCGGTGCACCGCGTACTGCACCTCCCGGCGGTGGCAGAGAAAACCTTCCTGGTCACCATCGGCGACCGTACCGTGACCGGTATGGTATCGCGCGATCAGATGGTCGGCCCGTGGCAGATCCCGGTCGCTAACTGCGCCGTGACCACCGCAAGCCTCGACAGCTACTACGGCGAAGCGATGGCCCTGGGCGAACGCACCCCGGTGGCGCTGCTGGACTTCGCTGCCTCTGCCCGTCTGGCGGTCGGTGAAGCGTTGACCAACATCGCCGCGACGCAGATTGGTGATATCAAACGTATCAAACTTTCCGCGAACTGGATGGCCGCTGCCGGTCATCCTGGCGAAGATGCCGGCCTGTACGAAGCGGTGAAAGCGGTGGGTGAAGAGCTCTGTCCTGCGCTCGGCCTGACCATTCCGGTGGGTAAAGACTCCATGTCGATGAAAACCCGCTGGCAGGAAGGTAACGAGCAGCGCGAGATGACCTCTCCGCTGTCGCTGGTGATCACCGCGTTTGCGCGCGTGGAAGACGTGCGTCATACCGTTACGCCGCAGCTGGCGACCGAAGATAACGCCCTGCTGCTGATTGACCTCGGCAAAGGCCACAATGCGCTCGGCGCCACCGCGCTGGCGCAGGTTTACCGCCAGCTCGGCGATAAGCCAGCCGACGTGCGCGACGTCGCCCAGCTGAAAGGCTTCTACGACGCAATTCAGGCGCTGGTGGCGCAGCGTAAGCTGCTGGCCTACCACGACCGTTCCGACGGCGGCCTGCTGGTGACGCTGGCAGAGATGGCCTTCACCGGTCACTGCGGCGTTGAAGCCAACATTGCAACGCTTGGCGAAGACCGCCTGGCGGCGCTGTTTAACGAAGAGCTGGGCGCGGTCATTCAGGTACGCGCCGCAGATCGCGACGCGGTGGAAGCGATTCTGGCGCAGCACGGTCTGGCAGACTGCGTACACTATCTCGGTAAAGCGGTGCAGGGCGACCGTTTCGTGATTGAAGCCGACGGCCACGCGGTGTTCAGCGAAAGCCGCACCAAGCTGCGTATGTGGTGGGCGGAAACCACGTGGCAGATGCAACGCCTGCGTGACAACCCGGAATGCGCCGATCAGGAACATAACGCGAAGGCGAACGACAACGATCCTGGCCTGAACGTGAAGCTCTCCTTCGACATTAACGAAGACATTGCCGCACCGTACATTGCGACCGGTGCGCGTCCGAAAGTGGCCGTGCTGCGCGAGCAGGGCGTTAACTCCCACGTTGAGATGGCGGCGGCCTTCCACCGGGCGGGCTTTGACGCCATCGACGTCCACATGAGCGACCTGCTGACCGGGCGTACCGGGCTGGATGATTTCCAGGCGCTGGTCGCCTGCGGGGGGTTCTCCTACGGCGACGTGCTGGGTGCGGGCGAGGGCTGGGCGAAGTCTATCCTGTTCAACAGCCGCGTGCGCGATGAGTTCGAAACCTTCTTCCACCGTCCGCAGACGCTGGCGCTGGGCGTGTGTAACGGCTGCCAGATGATGTCTAACCTGCGCGAGCTGATCCCGGGCAGCGAAGCCTGGCCGCGCTTTGTGCGCAACCAGTCTGACCGCTTCGAAGCGCGCTTCAGCCTGGTAGAAGTGACCCAGAGCCCGTCTCTGCTGTTGCAGGGGATGGTCGGGTCACAGATGCCAATCGCGGTTTCGCACGGTGAAGGTCAGGTTGAAGTGCGTGATGCGGCGCACCTGGCTCAGCTTGAAAGCAAAGGACTGGTGGCGCTGCGCTTTGTTGATAACTTCGGCAAGGTCACCGAAACCTATCCGGCTAACCCGAACGGTTCGGCAAATGGCATTACCGCGGTCACCAGCGAAAGCGGTCGGGTGACGATCATGATGCCGCACCCGGAGCGTGTCTTCCGTACCGTTAGCAACTCCTGGCACCCGGAAAACTGGGGCGAGGACAGCCCGTGGATGCGCATTTTCCGCAACGCGCGTAAACAACTGGGTTAAATTTCAACGCACTGACTGTAGGCCCGGTAAGCGCGAGCGCCACCGGGCTTTTTTGTACCTGTCGCAAAATCGCGACAATTCTCTGGGTTGAGTGTCTCCAATAAGAGACATTTAACTTATTGATTTATATATGTCAGGACAGGTTCCCGTTAAGGTGTTGCTTAATAGCGACACTTAGCCTGGAAATCATTCACCTGACAATCAATGCATTTTAATAATAAAAATGTTATTAATCATAAGGATAGCATCAGTTTTTGCAATCTGGCACGCGCGTTGCATAATAGTAACCAGTGGCTCATTCACCTTCTTATGTCAGCCCCTTCGGGACGTGCTACATAAACTTCGAATGACGCACAAAAAGGTGCCTGCCGTCCAACTACTGATTATTGCAATGCTTTATCAGGCCAGGGCGAAACGTCGAGTTAGGCACCGCCTTATTCCATGACAAAGCCGGGTTTTTACCCGGCTTTGTTGTATCTGAAGGGCAGACTCAGTTACGCTCTCCTCAAACCCGGATGATGAGAGTAATGTGTTGAAACGCTGGCCCGCTTTCCCTCGCTCCCTGCGACAGCTCGTTATGATGGCCTTCCTGCTGATCCTGCTACCTTTACTGGTTCTGGCGTGGCAGGCATGGCAAAGCCTGAATGCGTTAAGTGCCCAGGCGGCCCTGACTAACCGCACCACGCTTATTGATGCCCGCCGTAGCGAGGCAATGACCAACGCCGCGCTGGAGATGGAGCGTAGCTATCGCCAGTATTGCGTGCTGGACGACCGCACGCTGGAGAGGGTTTATCAGAACCAGCGTAAACGCTACAGCGAAATGCTGGATGCCCATGCCGGGGTCTTGCCGGATGACAAACTCTATCAGGCGCTGCGTCAGGATCTGAACGATCTGGCGCAGCTCCAGTGCAAAAACAGCGGTCCTGATGCCGCCGCCGCCGCCCGACTTGAAGCCTTCGCGAACGCCAATACTGAGATGGTGCAGTCCACCCGTACGGTTATCTTTTCCCGTGGACAGCAGCTCCAGCAGGAGATTGCCGAGCGCGGCCAGTTCTTCGGCTGGCAGGCGCTGGTGCTATTCCTCGTCAGTCTGGGGCTGGTACTGCTCTTTACCCGCATGATCATCGGCCCGGTAAAGGGGATCCAGCGGATGATTAACCGCCTGGGGGAGGGCAAATCTCTCGGGGATACGGTTGTTTTTAAAGGCCCGCGCGAGCTGCGCTCGGTCGGTCAGCGCATCATCTGGCTTTCTGAACGCCTGGCGTGGCTGGAATCGCAGCGTCATCAGTTCCTACGCCATATCTCACACGAACTCAAAACACCGCTGGCCAGTATGCGTGAAGGTACGGAGCTGCTGGCAGACGAAGTGGCGGGGCCGTTATCCCCTGAGCAAAAAGAGATCGTGGCGATTCTGGATGCCAGTAGCCGCAATTTACAAAAACTTATTGAACAACTGCTGGACTATAACCGTAAGCTGGCGGATGGTGCTGTGGTGCTCGAAAGCGTTGAGATTGAACCGCTGGTGGACATGGTGATCTCCGCCCATAGCCTGCCAGCAAGAGCTAAAATGATGCATACCCAGGTGGATCTTAATGCGCCATCCTGCCTGGCAGAGCCGATGCTGTTAATGAGCGTACTGGATAATCTTTATTCCAATGCGGTGCACTATGGTACTGAATCCGGTACCATTTATATCAGAAGCAATAACAACGGTTCGCGGGTATTTATTGACGTAGCGAATACGGGAAGCCCGATTCCGGATGATGAAAAAACGATGATCTTTGAGCCCTTTTTCCAGGGGAGTCATCAGCGAAAAGGTGCGGTAAAAGGAAGTGGTCTGGGGCTGAGTATTGCCCGCGACTGCATACGACGCATGCAGGGTGAGCTTAACATCGTGAGTGATGAACGCGCCGATGTCTGTTTTCGTATCGAACTGCCTCTTGAGCCGGAAAAATCAATGAAATGAATAACAACCTGGTGAGTATGTCACACGTCTTTTACCGCGCACTGCGCGCGGTGTTTTCCAGCAAAAATGTGCGCCTGAGCCTGCCCTGCTTACTGCTGGCCGGCTGTGTAACCCATGCGCCGAAAAGTGCAATTAGCCACAAACAGGAAGATAAATGGCCGCAAAAACAGCTGGCCGATTTCCTTTCAACACGTTGCGATGATATCTGGAACCTGTCGGGGCGTGATGTTGAATCCAATCCGCTGTTCTGGCTGCGCGGAATAGACTGCGCCCAGCGGCTGGCGCCCGCCGAGGCCCGTGCCCAGGCGGCGATGCTGGTGGACGATACCTGGCAGGACGCGTTTAAACGTGGGATCGTGATGGCGGATGCCAGAATCACGCCTGTCGAACGCCGCGCTAATGTGACGCGGCTGGATACATACGTGATCAATATTCCCCCCCAGGTGCGCCCGGTCTATCAGCTCTGGCGGGACGGACAAACCCTGCAATTACAGCTGTCCGAAGAGCGTTTCCGCTACAGCAAATTGCAGCAGTCAAGCGACAGCGAGCTTGATGCGCTTCGCCAGCAGCAGGAGTCGCTGCGCGAGCAGCTGGAAACCACCACCCGCAAGCTTGAAAATCTGACCGATATCGAAAGACAGCTCTCGACGCGTAAGCCGGCAGGCAGTTATCTGCCCGATGGGTCGAAAGGCAACTCTGCCACGACGCCAGACAGTGAGACGCCGAAACAAGAGGATGTGAAGCCATGACAAGCCGTAAACCTGCCCATCTGTTACTGGTGGATGACGATCCCGGGCTGTTAAAGCTGCTGGGGATGCGTCTGGTCAGCGAAGGCTACAGCGTGGTCACCGCTGAAAGCGGGCAGGAGGGGCTGAAAGTGCTCAGCCGCGAGAAAATCGATCTGGTGATCAGCGATTTGCGCATGGATGAAATGGATGGCCTGCAACTGTTCACGGAGATCCAGAAGCAGCAGCCCGGGATGCCGGTGATTATCCTCACCGCTCACGGATCTATTCCTGATGCGGTGGCCGCGACGCAGCAGGGAGTATTCAGCTTCCTCACCAAACCGGTGGATAAAGACGCCCTCTATAAAGCGATCGACAGCGCCCTTGAGCACGCGGCGCCATCCGGCGACGACGCCTGGCGTGAATCCATCGTGACGCGTAGCCCTGTGATGCTGCGTCTGCTGGAACAGGCGCGGATGGTGGCGCAATCCGACGTTAGCGTACTGATCAACGGCCAGAGCGGGACCGGGAAAGAGATCCTGGCCCAGGCGATCCACAACGCCAGCCCACGCAGTAAAAATGCCTTTATTGCCATCAATTGTGGCGCGCTGCCGGAACAACTGCTTGAGTCTGAGCTCTTCGGCCATGCCCGCGGCGCCTTTACCGGCGCGGTGAGCAGCCGTGAAGGGCTGTTCCAGGCGGCTGAGGGGGGCACGCTGTTTCTTGATGAAATTGGCGATATGCCCGCGCCGTTGCAGGTTAAACTGCTGCGCGTGTTGCAGGAGCGAAAAGTGCGTCCGCTTGGCAGCAACCGCGATATCGATATCAACGTGCGTATTATTTCCGCTACCCATCGCGATTTACCCAAGGTGATGGCGCGCAACGAGTTCCGCGAAGATCTCTACTATCGACTGAATGTCGTCAACCTGAAAATCCCGGCGCTGGCCGAGCGTGCGGAAGATATCCCGCTGCTGGCAAATCACCTTTTGCGCCAGGCCGCTGACCGTCACAAACCGTTTGTGCGCGCGTTCTCCACCGATGCGATGAAACGCCTGATGACGGCAAGCTGGCCGGGTAACGTACGCCAACTGGTGAACGTGATTGAGCAGTGCGTGGCGCTGACGTCATCACCGGTGATCAGCGATGCGCTGGTGGAGCAGGCGCTTGAGGGGGAAAACACGGCCTTACCGACGTTTGCGGAAGCGCGAAACCAGTTCGAGCTGAACTATCTGCGCAAGCTGCTGCAAATCACCAAAGGCAACGTGACCCACGCGGCGCGCATGGCCGGGCGTAACCGTACCGAGTTTTATAAATTGCTCTCACGCCACGAGCTGGAAGCGAACGATTTTAAAGAGTAATACCGCAAAATTCGCCTGAATATGATACTGTGAGCAACCGATTACGAGGCTGCTTACTGGCAAGAGTTTAAGGACCCACCATGAAAAAGATTGATGCGATTATTAAACCTTTCAAACTGGATGATGTACGTGAAGCGCTGGCAGAAGTCGGCATCACCGGGATGACCGTAACTGAAGTGAAAGGTTTTGGTCGTCAGAAGGGCCACACCGAGCTATACCGTGGCGCAGAGTACATGGTGGACTTTCTGCCGAAAGTGAAAATCGAGATCGTGGTGAGCGATGATATCGTCGATACCTGTGTGGACACCATCATCCGCACGGCGCAGACCGGCAAAATTGGCGACGGGAAAATCTTCGTCTTTGACGTGGCGCGCGTGATCCGTATCCGTACTGGCGAAGAAGACGACGCGGCGATTTAAAAAAGATTTGGTAGGCCGGGTAAGGCGCAGCCGCCACCCGGCGAAAAAAAAGCCCCTCGTTGAGGGGCTTTTTGCATTACAGCACTTTATGCGGGCCGAAACATTCGTAATGAATGTTGTCTTTATTCACGCCCAGCTCAACCAGCTGCTTCGCGGCATACTGCATAAACGCTACCGGCCCACAAACGTAGAACTGCATCCCCGGTGCGCTGAACGCCCCTTCATGCTGCCCTAAGTTCATCAGACCTTCGCTGTCGAAACGAGCCGCTGCGCGGTCGGCTTCCGTGGGTAAACGATACCAGGTATGAGCGGTAAAGTGTGGCAGACCCGCTCCCAGCGCTTTCACTTCGTCCGCGAAGGCGTGCACATCACCGTTCTCCGCCGCGTGGAACCAGTTAACCTGCGCGCTGTGGTTTGCTTTCGCCAGCGTATCCAGCATCGCCAGCATAGGCGTCTGACCCACGCCTGCGGAGATCAGCGTCACCGGGGTATTCGTTTCAACGGCCATAAAGAAGTCGCCCGCCGGTGCCGCCAGATGGACCACGTCGCCCACGCTGGCTTCGTTATGCAGCCAGTTGGATACCTGACCGCCTTCCTCACGTTTAACCGCAATGCGATAGCCTTTGCCGTCTGGCTTGCGGGTCAGGGAGTACTGGCGAATCTCCTGGTGCGGGAAGCCTTCAGGCTTCAGCCAGACGCCCAGATACTGGCCCGGCTGGTAATCGGCAACCGGCTGACCGTCCACAGGCTCAAATTCAAAGCTGGTGATCAGTGCGCTGCGCGGGGTTTTCTCAACGATGCGGAAGGCGCGCGTGCCTTCCCAGCCGCCATTCTTGCTGGCGTTTTCGCTGTAGATCTGCGCTTCACGGTTGATGAATACGTTTGCCAGTACGCCATAGGCCTTACCCCAGGCATCCAGCACTTCCTGGCCCGGGCTGAACATTTCGTCCAGAGTTGCCAGCAGGTGACTGCCGACGATGTTGTACTGCTCAGGTTTGATCTGGAAGCTGGTGTGCTTCTGGGCGATTTTTTCCACCGCAGGCAGAAGAGCCGGCAGATTTTCGATGTTGCTGGCATAGGCGGCAATAGCGTTAAACAGCGCTTCGCGCTGATCGCCGTTACGCTGGTTGCTCATGTTGAAAATCTCTTTGAGCTCCGGGTTATGCGCGAACATGCGATCGTAGAAATGGGCGGTCAGTTTAGGACCCGTTTCAACCAGCAGGGGGATTGTGGCTTTTACGGTAGCGATGGTTTGGGCGTCGAGCATAGCAGCTTCCTTCTGATGTTACTTTAATGATGTATTTTATATGCATCTTATAAAAATACCCCTGCAATGTAAATGGTTCTTTGCATCGTGAAAAATATGCATCACAAAGCTGAAAAGAAATCCGTTGAAAATGGCGAGAGCTTTATTGCTCAAACCCTTGCGTGGCGTGGAGGTAAACGTTTGCGTAAAATCGTTTGTCAAGACCTGTTATCGCAGAACTATTCAGTTATACTGTTGCCCGTCGTCCAACAGGACTGCCTTTTCAGGCCAAAAATTTACTTGTTAGCTGAGTCAGGAGATGCGGATGTTAAAGCGTGAAATGAACATTGCCGATTATGATGCCGAACTGTGGCAGGCTATGGAGCAGGAAAAAGTACGTCAGGAAGAGCACATCGAACTGATCGCCTCCGAAAACTACACCAGCCCGCGCGTAATGCAGGCGCAGGGTTCTCAGCTGACCAACAAATATGCTGAAGGTTATCCGGGCAAGCGCTACTACGGCGGTTGCGAATACGTTGATATCGTTGAGCAGCTGGCGATTGACCGTGCGAAAGAACTCTTTGGCGCTGACTACGCGAACGTCCAGCCGCACTCTGGCTCTCAGGCTAACTTCGCTGTTTACACAGCGCTGTTGCAGCCGGGCGATACCGTTCTGGGTATGAACCTGGCGCAGGGCGGCCACCTGACTCACGGCTCCCCGGTTAACTTCTCCGGCAAACTGTACAACATCATCCCTTACGGTATTGATGAGTCCGGCAAAATTGACTACGAAGACATGGCGAAGCAGGCCAAAGAGCACAAGCCGAAGATGATCATCGGTGGCTTCTCTGCTTACTCCGGCATCGTTGACTGGGCAAAAATGCGTGAAATCGCGGACAGCATCGGCGCGTACCTGTTCGTCGACATGGCGCACGTTGCCGGTCTGATTGCGGCAGGCGTTTACCCGAACCCGGTTCCACATGCGCACGTTGTGACCACCACCACCCACAAAACCCTTGCAGGTCCACGCGGTGGCCTGATCCTGGCGAAAGGCGGTGACGAAGAGCTGTATAAAAAACTGAACTCCGCCGTGTTCCCAAGCGCCCAGGGCGGCCCGCTGATGCACGTTATCGCCGCGAAAGCCGTCGCGCTGAAAGAAGCGATGGAGCCAGAGTTCAAGGTTTACCAGCAGCAGGTTGCTAAAAACGCCAAAGCGATGGTGGAAGTGTTCCTGAACCGTGGCTACAAAGTGGTGTCCGGCGGTACTGAAAACCACCTGTTCCTGCTGGACCTGGTTGATAAGAACCTGACCGGTAAAGAAGCTGACGCTGCCCTCGGCCGCGCCAACATCACCGTCAACAAAAACAGCGTACCAAACGATCCGAAGAGCCCGTTCGTGACCTCCGGTATCCGTATCGGTTCTCCGGCCGTAACTCGCCGTGGCTTTAAAGAAGCGGAAGTGAAAGAGCTGGCGGGCTGGATGTGTGACGTTCTGGACAACATCAATGACGACGCGGTTATCGAGCGCGTTAAAGGTAAAGTGCTGGACATCTGCGCACGCTTCCCGGTTTACGCATAATTCTCTGCGTCGCAGAACTGAAAAAGGCCGCTCATACGGCCTTTTTTTATGGGCTAACGTCGGTCAAGGGAGATGGCCCCCGGCCCGGTAATCGCCAGCAAAATAAAGGCGCCAGCGATACTCACATTTTTGTAGAAGTTAATCATATTTGGCAGAACCGCATCGCCCGTCATATCCCAGTAGTGGTGACCAATCACCGCCGTTCCCAGCGTATAGAAGACAAAGATCACCGCGAGGGGGCGGGTGAAAAAGCCCAGCACGATCAGAATCGCGGCGGGAACTTCCATCACCACCGCAATAATGGCGGCCAGCATGGGCATGGGGGCGCCGAGCGACGTCATGTACTGAACGGTGCCGCTAAACCCCGTCAGCTTGGGATAACCGAAAATAATAAACAGGACCACGATAGCAATGCGGGCAATTAAAAGCAGGAGAGAACGAGAGGAGCCGAAATCGAAATAACGTAAGCTGTTCATGACAAACGACCTCTTCAGGCGATGTTCTTTAAACGTAATACAATTTTGCCGCTCTCGCCATACGCCGACCGGCTGTCCATAATGTTAATTTATCGTTAATTTATAGCGCGCTAACGACTTGCTAAAGTCAGGGATTAACGCCAGACTATCGCCTCCATTTCGGGAGGGATTCATGGTCTTGCATTCCACACGCTGGCTGGCGCTCAGCTACTTTACCTACTTCTTTAGCTACGGTATTTTTCTGCCTTTCTGGAGCGTCTGGCTCAAGGGAATTGGTCTGACGCCTGAGACCATTGGCATCCTGCTGGGCGCGGGGCTGGTGGCACGTTTCCTGGGTAGCCTGCTGATTGCGCCCCGCGTCAGCGATCCCTCCTTACTGATTAAAGCGGTGCGAATTCTGGCCCTGCTGACGCTGGTCTTTGCGGCCTGCTTCTGGGTCAGCCACCAGTTTGCCTGGCTGATGGTGGTAATGGTTGGTTTTAATCTGTTCTTCTCCCCGCTGGTGCCGCTGACGGATGCCCTGGCGAACACCTGGCAAAAGCAGATCACCATGGACTATGGCCGCGTGCGCCTGTGGGGATCGATTGCCTTCGTGATCGGCTCTGCGCTGGTCGGGAAACTGGTCAGCCTCTATGACTATCGTGCCATTCTGGCGCTGCTAACGCTCGGCATCGCCTCGATGCTGCTCGGTATGTTGCTGCGTCCGTCGGTGATGCCGCAGGGCGAAAGCCGCCATCAGGAGAGCGCCGGCTGGCCCGCCTGGCGCTCGCTGGTGGCGCAAAGCTGGCGTTTCCTGGCCTGCGTCTGTCTGCTTCAGGGGGCGCATGCGGCCTATTACGGCTTCAGCGCCATCTACTGGCAGGGGGCGGGTTACTCGGCTTCTGCGGTAGGCTACCTGTGGTCGCTCGGCGTGGTGGCGGAGGTCATTATCTTCGCGCTGAGCCAAAAACTGTTCCGTCGTTTCGGGGCGCGTGACCTGCTGCTGCTTTCCGCCGTTTGTGGCGTGGCGCGCTGGGGCATCATGGGCTGGACGACGGAGCTGCCGTGGCTGATTGTGGCGCAAATTCTGCACTGCGGAACCTTCACCGTCTGCCATCTGGCGGCGATGCGCTACATCGCGGCGCGAGAGGGTGGGGACGTTATTCGTCTTCAGGCGGTCTATTCAGCGGTGGCGATGGGTGGCAGTATTGCGGTGATGACCGTATTTGCCGGTTTCCTCTATCAGCACCTGGGGCACGGTGTGTTCTGGGTGATGGCGCTGGTCGCTTTACCGGCCATCGTCATCCGCCCTAAAGTCGCGGCTCGCACGTAACTACGATTCGAGCATAACGCGAATATGTTCCTGCTGCTGCGTGTTCAGGGTCTCAACGGCATGAATGAGCGGCGGCGAGAACAGCGGCAGGGCGGTTGGATAAGGCGTAATGACCAGCGCCGCCTCGCGGGGGGCGCCCTCCTTCTTAAACGCCTCCAGGCTAAGATAACGAATATTGAGCGGCAGCAGCGTCAGCTCGCGAAGCTGCTGCTCAATTAACGCTTCACAGGCTTTATCTTCCCCCGTTAACAGGACCACCTGTTTTTCATGCAGGTCGGTCTCCTGCATCAGCCAGGCACCAAAAATCACCGCTACCAGAGCCATCTCTTCACCGGAGAATCGCAGACCAAATTCGGCTTCCAGCTCAAACAGCGCCTCTTTAGTGGTGCGCAGCAGCCGGGGATATAAACGGTGGATCTCTTCCGGCAGACTGTTGTCGATGCCGATGTCAAATAAGGAGCGGTCCAGCGCCTGAGCCAGATGAATATAAAGCTGATCGGTCAGCCCTTGCTCATCGCTGAAGTTCATCCCGGTTTGCGCCCGGAAACGGGCAATCATGCGCACGATGGCGCGACGCAGGCGCTGATCCTGCTGGTGTTTATCCATCACCGGGTCGGGTGTGCGAAGCATCATAAACAGCAGCGCCAGGAACAGCTGTTCATCGCTGTGCGTTCCCTGAGGGACGCGCCGTTTCCAGTGGCGGACAATTTCCTGCGCCGTAAAGTATTCCCCTCGGGACTGCGTCCAGCTGCGCTGAACGGGCGAAAACTCTGGCGTATTGCCCAGATGATGCTGAATCAGACAATATTGCAGATAAAGCTGTAAAAACTGTACGTCGCGGGACTCAAACTGGCGCTGAAGCTTGCGCGCGCAAAAGTTGATAAGCGCCCGAAGGTTAGCATCGTCGTAAAGCGGGCGGGCAATGCCGTGCTGTTTAAGCGCGGTTTTTAAGGCAGGGGTAAACTGTTGGGCGACAAAATGTGGACACAGCCGAAGCGCCCTGCGCAGCCAGTGCAGCAGGCACAAACGTTGATTCAGGGCGGAACCCTCAATTCGGTAGCAGCCATCATGGTGCGTGACGATATCAAGCCGATGATAGCGCTGGATTTCATCGCGCGTCTCGGCTATATCTTGCCGTGCCATGACGTCGTCCACGCCGTTGGCAGCGATTATGCTCTGTGCGGTGATGGCAGCATCGGGCAGGTAAAGCATCAAAAGCACCTGGCAGCGGCGCTGCGAACTGGAAAGCACAGATGGAATTTCAAGCGTCGTCATCATCTGTCGGGTATCCAGTGTGAATGTTTGATAAGAATAGCTAAAGGATGGGCGCTGAAAAGCGCACCGGCAGGCCTTTCACTCAGGATTGCTGGCGAACATCACAGAATTTTTGACGTGAGGAACAGATGCAAATAGTTAAACAAAGCGCGGTAGCGTTATTTTTGGCGGTTTTCACTTTTGCCGCCGGCGCACATCCTCACAGTTTTATCAGCCTGAAAACCGAACTGGTGACGGACGGCACGCAGCTCAGCGGCCTGAAAATGCGCTGGACGATGGATGAAATCACCTCCGCCGACCTGCTGTACGATGCCGGAAACGCAAAGCCCGGCGATGAGATCTGGAAAAAGCTGGCGGCGGAAGTGATGGCCAACGTGCTGGGTCAGCACTACTTCACCGAGTTCTGGCACAACGGACAAAAGGTGAAATTTCTCAACCGTCCCACGGAGTACGGCATGACCCGCGACGGTCATCAGGCGGTGCTGACCTTTATCCTTCCGCTGGCGCACCCTCAACCGCTGGCCGGGCAGAAGTACACGTTTTCCACGTTTGACCCAACCTACTATGTCGACATGCGCTATGACAATGACAGCGACGTACGGCTGCCGGACGCGCTGCAAAAAAGCTGCAAAATTGCCGTGCACACCCCGAAACCCAGCGAAGAGATGCTGAACTTTGCCGTTTCTCTTGATAAAGACGATGCGCCCCCTGAAGACATGGAGTTAGGTAAACAGTTTGCGCAGGAGGTGACGTTACAATGTCAGTGATCTCCTCTCCCGTCAGTAAGCCGCGTCGCTGGCTGCACCTCTGGCCTCTGGCGCTTTTTTTGTTGTTAGCGGTTGGCGGCGCGCTCTGGCTGTGGCAGGCATGGCCGCAGGTGATGTTGAAAAGCATCCTCTGGCAGCGGGAAGTTAATCAGCAGATGAGCGGTCTGCTGAAGGCCGTGGCGGAAAATCCCACCAAAGCGGGCGGCGCTCTTCTGGCGTTCAGCTTTATCTATGGCGTGCTGCATGCCCTGGGACCGGGGCACGGCAAAATCGTTATCACGACCTGGCTTGCCACGCATCCATCGAAGCTGAAATCGAGTATCGGCCTGACGCTGGCATCCTCTTTACTTCAGGGCGGTGTGGCGATTGCGCTGGTCGTGGTCGTCCTTTCGCTGCTACAGCTGCCGGCCCGCCAGCTGCATATGAGCAGCTTCTGGCTGGAAAAGGGGAGTTACGCGCTGGTAGGCGTGCTGGGGCTGATCCTCTGCTGGCGGGCGCTGAAAAAATTGCGCGCGTTGCTGCGAAAACCAAAATTCAAAGCCTTTACGCCGCATCACGTTCACCATGAAAACTGCGGGTGCGGGCATCAGCACCTGCCGACGCAGGAGCAATTACAGAACGGTGACGACTGGCGTGCGCGCCTGATGATTGTTCTCTCAATGGGGATGCGTCCGTGCTCGGGTGCGATCATGGTTCTGCTGTTCAGTAAGGTTATTGGCGTGTTTGGCTGGGGCATGCTGTCCGCGCTGGCGATGGCGGCAGGAACGTCTCTCACCATTTCGTCTTTAGCGTTGCTGGTACACAGCTTCCGTCAGCTGGCGGTAAAACTCAGCGGCAATAAAACGCCGGTATTGTGGCGACAGGTTGGCTGGACGACGCTGGCGCTGGCGGGCGGGGTGATTCTGCTGGTAGCTGCGGTCACGATGTGGATGAGCGCGGTGCCGGTGGGAAGGGGGTTGCGGCCTTTCTAGCCGTACCTGAGGCGTGTTGTAAGCCCGGTAAACGTAGCGCCACCGGGCTTAACAGACTGAATTAACGCTTCAGCGCATCGCTCAGTTCATCACGCATGTTTGCCAGCATGGCTTTAACAACGCGCGGGTTACCAGCAACGATGTTGCCGGTAGACATATAGTTATGGCCGCCGGTGAAGTCGCAAACAATCGCGCCAGCTTCACGTGCGATCAGCTCGCCCGCTGCAAAGTCCCACGGCTTCAGAGACAGCTCGAAGTAACCGTCAACGCGGCCGGTCGCCACGTAGGCCAGATCCAGTGCAGCAGAGCCAGTGCGACGGAAGTCCGCGCATTCGGTGAACAGCTTGCCCAGGATATTCATATAAGTGGTTGCGTGCTGCTTCGCCTTGAACGGGAAGCCGGTCGCCAGAATCGTGCCGTCCAGATCGCGTGCATTGCTGCAACGCAGACGGTAGCCGTTCAGCTGCGCGCCCTGACCGCGGGTCGCGGTGAACAGTTCGTTACGCATTGGATCGTAAACAACAGCGACTTCAGTACGGCCTTTGATGCGTACTGCGATAGACACAGAGAAGTGTGGAAGGCGTTTGACGAAGTTGGTGGTGCCATCCAGTGGATCGATAACCCATTGAACATCCTGATCGGTACCTTCATGTTCACCGCTTTCTTCGGTGATGATGGTGTGCTGCGGGTAAGATTTGCGGATCGTTTCGATAATAATCGCTTCTGCGGCTTTATCGACGTTCGTCACGAAATCATTGCTGCCTTTCTGGCTGGTTTCTACGGAGTCTGGGGTTTCGTAGTGTTTGGCAATTACATTACCCGCCTTGCGCGCTGCGCGCACGGCGATGGTCAGCATCGGATGCATCGGTCTCTCTCACTGGATGTTAAAGAACAGGAAAATCGGCGCAGAGTATAGCAGCGGGATCGGATTATGTCTCTCGTTTATGATAATATGCCCGAATATTCTTCAGACACTGAATCCAGACCTCTAAAAATTATGCTGCAAAACATTCGAATCGTGCTGGTTGAAACATCGCACACCGGCAACATGGGCTCTGTGGCCCGCGCTATGAAAACCATGGGCTTAACGAACCTGTGGCTGGTGAATCCGCTGGTGAAACCAGACTCTCAGGCTATTGCTCTGGCGGCCGGCGCCAGCGACGTGATCGGGAATGCGCAGATCGTGGACACCCTGGATGAAGCCCTGGCCGGTTGCAGCCTGGTGGTGGGCACCAGCGCGCGCTCCCGTACGCTGCCCTGGCCGATGCTGGACCCGCGCGAATGCGGCCTGAAAAGCATCTCAGAAGCGGAACAGGCGCCGGTTGCACTGGTGTTTGGCCGTGAACGCGTTGGCCTGACCAACGAGGAATTACAGAAGTGCCACTATCACGTGGCGATTGCCGCCAACCCGGAATACAGCTCGCTGAATCTGGCGATGGCGGTGCAGGTGATCGCCTACGAAGTGCGCATGGCATGGCTGGCGACGCAGGAGAAACCGGTGGAACCTAAAGAAGAGACGGCCTACCCGCTGGTGGACGACCTCGAGCGCTTCTACGGTCATCTGGAGCAGACGCTGCTCTCAACCGGCTTTATCCGTGAAGGCCACCCGGGTCAGGTGATGAACAAGCTGCGCCGTATGTTCACCCGCGCGCGCCCGGAAAGCCAGGAGCTGAATATCCTGCGCGGGATTCTGGCGTCGATTGAGCAGAAGAATAAGGAATAGTGTCGTCTGTTCGCCGGGTGGCGCTGCGCTTACCCGGCCTACAAAGCCCGTAGGCCCGTGCAAGCGCAGCGCCGCCGGGCAAAAAATACGGCACAGAAGGTTAAATACCTGACTAAAACAGTCAAGTAAATAGTTGACCAATTTAGTCAGGAATGTCAGACTTGGCCCTGCTATGCAATACCCCCATTTTACAATAAAAAACCCCGGGCAGGGGCGAGTTTGAGGTTAAGTAAGACATGAGACTGACATCTAAAGGGCGTTATGCCGTGACCGCGATGCTGGACGTTGCGCTCAACTCCGAAGCGGGCCCGGTTCCGTTGGCTGATATTTCTGAACGACAAGGGATCTCCCTCTCTTACCTGGAACAGCTGTTCTCCAGACTGCGTAAAAATGGACTGGTGTCCAGCGTTCGTGGCCCGGGCGGCGGTTATCTGCTGGGTAAAGACGCGGGCAGTATTGCGGTTGGCGAAGTGATTAGCGCGGTTGACGAATCCGTTGACGCGACCCGTTGCCAGGGTAAAGGCGGCTGTCAGGGCGGCGATAAATGCCTGACCCACGCGCTGTGGCGCGATCTGAGCGACCGTCTGACCGGCTTCCTGAATAACATCACCCTGGGTGAACTGGTTAATAACCAGGAAGTTCTGGATGTCTCTGGTCGTCAGCATAGTCAGGATTCACAGCGCAGCACCCGTTCGCAGGACGCCATCGACGTTAAACTGCGCGCGTAATAAAAAGATAAGTATTTCAGAATCAGGCCGGGGCGTTAGCTCGCCCCGTGTACTCGGTCGTACATCCAGCCGGTTGCCTGATTCCTTGCATTGAAGCGATGTACGGAGTTTATAGAGCAATGAAATTACCGATTTATCTCGATTACTCCGCAACCACGCCGGTGGACCCGCGTGTTGCCGAGAAAATGATGCAGTGTCTGACCCTGGACGGAAACTTTGGTAACCCAGCTTCCCGTTCACACCGTTTTGGCTGGCATGCTGAAGAGGCGGTAGATATCGCCCGTAATCAGATTGCTGACCTGGTCGGTGCCGACCCACGTGAAATTGTTTTCACCTCCGGTGCGACCGAATCCGACAACCTGGCGATCAAAGGTGCAGCCAACTTTTATCAGAAAAAAGGCAAGCACATCATCACCAGCAAAACCGAACACAAAGCCGTGCTGGACACCTGCCGTCAGCTGGAGCGTGAAGGGTTCGAAGTGACTTACCTGGCGCCGCAGAGCAACGGGATCATCGACCTGAAAGAGCTCGAAGCGGCGATGCGCGATGACACCATTCTGGTTTCCATCATGCACGTTAACAACGAAATCGGCGTTGTGCAGGACATCGCAACCATCGGCGAAATGTGCCGTGCGCGCGGCATCATCTACCACGTGGATGCGACCCAGAGCGTGGGCAAACTGCCTATCGACCTGAGCCAGCTGAAAGTGGACCTGATGTCCTTCTCCGGTCACAAAATTTATGGACCGAAAGGTATTGGCGCGCTGTACGTTCGTCGTAAGCCACGTATCCGCATCGAAGCACAGATGCACGGCGGCGGTCACGAGCGCGGCATGCGTTCCGGTACGCTGCCTGTTCACCAGATCGTGGGCATGGGCGAAGCGTATCGCATCGCGAAAGAAGAGATGGAAACCGAGATGGCACGCCTGCGTACGCTGCGTAACCGTCTGTGGGACGGCGTGAAAGATATGGAAGAAGTGTATCTGAACGGCGATCTCGAGCAGGGCGCACCAAACATCCTCAACGTCAGCTTCAACTATGTTGAAGGCGAGTCGCTGATCATGGCGCTGAAAGACCTGGCCGTTTCTTCCGGTTCTGCCTGTACGTCTGCAAGCCTTGAGCCATCCTACGTGCTGCGTGCGCTGGGCATGACTGACGAGCTGGCACACAGCTCTATCCGTTTCTCTTTAGGTCGTTTTACTACCGAAGAAGAGATTGACTACACCATCAAGCTGGTTCGTAACTCCATCGGCCGTCTGCGCGACCTTTCTCCACTGTGGGAAATGTTCAAGCAGGGCGTGGATCTGAACAGCATTGAATGGTCACATCACTAATCGGTACATAAGGAGAATTCAATCATGGCATACAGCGAAAAAGTTATCGATCATTACGAGAACCCGCGCAACGTTGGCTCTTTTGACAACAGCGATGAATCTGTCGGTAGCGGCATGGTTGGCGCGCCAGCGTGTGGCGACGTGATGAAGTTGCAGATTAAAGTCAACAATGAAGGTATCATTGAAGACGCGCGCTTCAAGACCTACGGCTGCGGTTCAGCTATCGCCTCCAGCTCCCTGGTCACCGAATGGGTGAAGGGCAAGTCTCTGGACGAAGCACAGGCAATCAAGAACACGGATATTGCTGAAGAACTCGAACTGCCGCCGGTGAAAATTCACTGCTCAATTCTGGCAGAAGACGCGATCAAAGCCGCCATTGCGGATTACAAAAGCAAACGTGAAGCAAAATAATTGAGGTTTGAGTATGTCGATTACCCTTAGCGACAGCGCTGCCGCGCGAGTAAGCTCTTTTCTGGCGAACCGTGGTAAAGGCTTTGGCCTGCGACTGGGCGTACGTACCTCCGGCTGTTCTGGTATGGCTTACGTACTGGAGTTTGTTGACGAACCGGCGTCTGATGACACCGTGTTTGAAGACAAAGGCGTGAAGGTGGTGGTCGATGGCAAAAGCCTGCAATTTCTCAACGGCACTCAGCTGGACTTCGTAAAAGAAGGCCTGAACGAAGGGTTCAAATTCACGAACCCGAACGTTAAAGACGAGTGTGGTTGCGGCGAAAGCTTCCACGTTTAACCGCGCGTCATCCGAAACCCCACCGTGGCTTTGCTACGCGTGGGGTTTGTTCTAACAGGCTACCCCTGAGATTGTTATGGATTACTTCACTCTCTTCGGACTACCCGCTCAATACCCGATCGATCTCCAGGCGCTGACGGTCCGTTTTCAGGATCTCCAGCGTCAGTACCATCCGGATAAATTCGCCAGCGGGACGCAGGCAGAGCAGCTGGCCGCGGTATCACACTCCGCAACCATCAACCAGGCCTGGCAAACGCTGCGTCATCCGCTGGCGCGTGCAGAATATCTGCTCTCGCTCCACGGTTTCGATCTGGCGAGCGAACAGCATACCGTGCGCGACACCGCCTTTCTGATGGAACAGCTGGAGCTACGCGAAGAGCTGGATGAAATTGAACAGGCTAAAGACGAAGCGCGTCTGGAAAGCTTTATCACGCGCGTAAAGGGCATGTTCGATACCCGCCATCAGCAGATGGTGGAGCAACTGAACAACGAGACCTGGGACGTGGCGGCAGACACTGTGCGCAAACTCCGTTTTCTCGATAAACTGCGAAGCAGTGCTGAACAACTCGAAGAAAAGCTGCTCGATTTTTAATTTCGGAAGCAATTATGGCCTTATTACAAATTAGTGAGCCTGGCTTAAGCGCCGCACCGCACCAGCGTCGTCTGGCGGTAGGTATTGATCTGGGCACCACCAATTCTCTCGTGGCGACCGTGCGTAGCGGCCAGGCGGAAACGCTGGCTGACGAGCAGGGGCGCCATCTGCTGCCTTCCGTGGTCCACTACCAGCAGCAGGGTCACGCGGTCGGGTTTGATGCCCGGGCTAACGCCGCGCGCGATCCGGCCAATACCATCAGCTCCGTCAAGCGCATGATGGGCCGCTCGCTGGCTGATATCCAGACCCGTTACCCGCATCTGCCGTATCAGCTTCAGGCCAGCGAAAACGGTCTGCCGATGATCGCGACCGCGGCCGGTCTGCTGAACCCGATTCGCGTTTCTGCTGACATCCTCAAAGCGCTGGCGGCACGCGCCACGGCGACGCTCGGCGGCGATCTCGACGGCGTGGTGATCACCGTTCCGGCCTACTTCGACGATGCACAGCGTCAGGGCACCAAAGACGCCGCGCGTCTGGCGGGCCTGCACGTGTTGCGTCTGCTGAACGAACCGACGGCGGCGGCGATTGCCTACGGCCTCGATTCCGGTCAGGAAGGGGTGATTGCGGTTTACGATCTCGGCGGCGGGACGTTTGATATCTCTATCCTGCGCCTGAGCCGCGGCGTGTTTGAAGTGCTGGCGACCGGCGGGGATTCCGCGCTCGGCGGCGATGACTTCGACCATCTGCTGGCAGACTACATCCGCGAGCAGGCGGGCATCAGCGATCGCAGCGATGCGCGCGTGCAGCGAGAACTGCTGGATGCGGCCATCGACGCCAAAATCGCCCTGAGCGACGCACAGTCCGTCAGCGTGTACGTCGCAGGCTGGCAGGGTGAGATCACCCGCGACCAGTTCAGCGAACTGATTGCGCCTCTGGTTAAGCGTACCCTGCTGGCCTGCCGTCGCGCATTGAAAGATGCGGGCGTGGAGGCCAGCGAGGTGCTGGAAGTGGTCATGGTTGGCGGCTCAACCCGCGTGCCGCTGGTGCGCGAGCGCGTGGGCGAATTCTTTGGCCGCACGCCGCTGACCTCCATCGACCCGGACAAAGTGGTTGCCGTGGGCGCCGCTATCCAGGCCGATATCCTGGTCGGCAACAAGCCGGACAGCGAAATGCTGCTGCTGGACGTCATCCCGCTGTCTTTGGGTTTAGAAACCATGGGCGGCCTGGTAGAGAAAGTCATTCCGCGTAACACCACTATTCCGGTGGCGCGCGCGCAGGAGTTTACTACCTTCAAAGACGGCCAGACCGCGATGTCCATCCACGTGATGCAGGGCGAGCGCGAGCTGGTGCAGGACTGCCGCTCTCTGGCGCGCTTTGCGCTGCGCGGCATTCCGGCGCTGCCGGCGGGCGGGGCGCATATTCGCGTCACCTTCCAGGTGGATGCGGACGGCCTGCTGAGCGTCACGGCGATGGAAAAATCGACCGGCGTGGAATCGTCCATCCAGGTGAAGCCGTCCTACGGCCTGACCGATGGCGAAATCGCCTCCATGATTCAGGACTCAATGAGCTACGCCGAGCAGGATGTGAAGGCGCGTATGCTGGCCGAACAAAAAGTGGAAGCCGCCCGCGTGCTGGAAAGCCTGAACGGGGCGCTCGCTGCCGATGCCGCGCTGTTAAGCGCCGCTGAGCGCCAGGTCATTGACGACGCTGCCGCACGCTTAAGCGCCGTGGCCGAAGGCAATGACGCTGACGCAATAGAAGAAGCCATTAAAAACGTTGATAAACAAACCCAGGACTTCGCTGCTCGCCGCATGGACAAATCTGTCCGCGTCGCGCTGAAAGGCCAGTCCGTGGACGAGGTTTAATATGCCAAAGATTGTTATTTTGCCTCATGCGGACCTCTGTCCGGATGGCGCAGTTCTGGAAGCGAAGACCGGTGAAACCATTCTCGATGTAGCCCTGCGTGCTGGTATCGAAGTGGAACACGCCTGTGAAAAATCCTGTGCCTGCACAACGTGCCACTGCATCGTACGTGAAGGTTTTGATTCTCTCGCCGAGAGCACCGAAGACGAAGACGACATGCTGGATAAAGCATGGGGTCTGGAGCCAGACAGCCGCTTAAGCTGCCAGGCTGCGGTGACCGATGAAGATCTGGTCGTGGAGTTCCCACGTTACACCATCAACCACGCACGCGAGCATTGATATGGGACTGAAGTGGACAGACAGCCGTGAAATCGGCGAAGCGCTCTACGACGCGAACCCGGATCTCGATCCGAAGACCGTACGATTCACCGACATGCATCAGTGGATTTGCGATCTGGAAGATTTTGACGACGATCCAAACGCATCCAATGAAAAAATTCTGGAGGCGATTCTGTTAGTCTGGTTAGATGAAGCAGAGTAAATCACTTAACGGGCTGCCTTCAGGCGGCCCGTTTGCTAATAAGGATAAATAAAATGACCGAAGCGATGAAGATTACGCTCTCGAATCAGCCTGCTGACGCACGCTGGGGCGAAAAAGCCACCTACAGCATCAACAACGACGGTATTACCCTGCACCTGACGGGCAAAGATGATTTGGGCCTGATCCAGCGCGCCGCGCGTAAAATTGACGGCCTTGGCATTAAGCATGTGTCGCTGGAAGGCGAAGGCTGGGACACCGACCGCAGCTGGGCATTCTGGGCTGGCTACAAAGGGCCGAAAGGCACCCGCAAAATCGAGTGGGCGAACCTCGACGAAGCCGGTCAGAAAGAGCTGGAAAGCCGCCTGAAAATTATCGACTGGGTGCGCGACACCATCAACGCCCCGGCGGAAGAGTTAGGCCCTGAGCAGCTGGCGCAGCGCGCGGTTGACCTGCTGTGCGGCGTGGCGGGCGACAAGATGTCTTACCGCATCACCAAAGGCGAAGACCTGCGCGAGCAGAACTATATGGGTATCCACACCGTGGGCCGTGGTTCTGAGCGTCCTCCGGTCCTGCTGGCGCTGGACTACAACCCAACCGGCGATAAAGAAGCGCCGGTCTTTGCCTGTCTGGTCGGGAAAGGCATCACTTTCGACACCGGCGGCTACAGCCTGAAGCAGAGCGCGTTCATGGACTCTATGAAGTCCGACATGGGCGGCGCGGCGACCATTACCGGCGCGCTGGCGTTCGCCATCACACGTGGTCTGAATAAGCGCGTGAAGCTCTACCTGTGCTGCGCGGACAACATGGTGAGCGGCAACGCCTTCAAGCTGGGCGACATCATTCGCTACCGCAACGGTAAAAACGTTGAGGTGATGAACACCGACGCCGAAGGCCGTCTGGTGCTGGCCGATGGTCTGATCGACGCCTCTGCGCAGAAGCCGGAGCTGATCATCGACATGGCGACCCTGACCGGTGCGGCGAAAACGGCTCTGGGTAACGACTACCACGCGCTGTTCAGCTTCGACGACAAGCTGGCCGCTCGCCTGCTGGCCAGCGCGGCGGCGGAAAACGAACCGTTCTGGCGTCTGCCGCTGGCCGAGTTCCACCGCAGCCAGCTGCCGTCTAACTTTGCCGAGCTGAACAACACCGCGAGCGCGGCGTACCCGGCGGGGGCAAGCACCGCAGCAGGCTTCCTGTCTCACTTCGTTGAGAACTACCATGAAGGCTGGCTGCACATTGACTGCTCCGCAACCTACCGTAAAGCAGCGGTTGAGCAGTGGTCTGCGGGTGCGACCGGTCTGGGCGTGCGTACCGTGGCGAACCTGCTGACGGCTGAGTGATCTTTTTTGCCGGGTAGCGCTACGCTTACGCGCGCCTTCGGAGTCATCATATTGCCCGGCGGCGCTGCGCTTGCACGGGCCTACGGTTTTGTAGGCCGGGTAAGCGAAGCGCCACCCGGCGTTTTTTGAAGTAGCCAAACTATGTCAGAAACCAAAAACGAATTAGAAACCCTGCTGGAGCAGGCGGCGACCGAGCCCGCCCACCGTCCGGCCTTTTTCCGCACACTGCTGGAATCCACAGTCTGGGTGCCGGGCACCGCGGCGGAAGGGGAGCAGGTTGTCGAAGACAGCGCGCTGGATCTGCTGCACTGGGAGAAAGACGACGGCACGTCGGTGATCCCGTTCTTTACCTCGCTCGAGGCCTTGCAGGAAGCGGTAGAAGACGAACTGGCGTTCGTGGTGATGCCGGTGCGCACGTTGTTCGAAATGACCCTGGGGCAGACGCTGTTCCTCAACGCCAAACTGCCGACCGGGAAAGAGTTTACTCCGCGCGAAATCAGCCACCTGATTGGTGACGAGGGCAACCCGCTCAGCACTCAGGAGGTGCTGGAAGGGGGCGAAACGCTGCTGCTGTCTGAAGTGGCCGAGCCGCCCGCGCAGATGATTGACTCCCTGACCACGCTGTTTAAAACCATCAAGCCGGTAAAACGCGCGTTCCTCTGCTCCATCAAAGAGAGCGCTGACGAAAAACCTGTTCTGCTGATAGGGATTGAGGCCGACGGCGATATCGAGGAGATCATCCAGGCGGCGGGAAGCGTAGCAACCGACACCCTGCCGGGCGATGAGCCGATTGATATCTGTCAGGTGAAGAAAGGTGAGAAGGGGATCAGCCACTTTATTACCGAGCACATCACCCCGTTCTACGAGCGTCGCTGGGGCGGCTTCCTGCGCGATCTCAAGACCAACCGCATTATCTGATTACGGCGGGGTGACCTTCACCCCGTTGCTTCCAGCAGCAGTAAATCCATCAGCAGCACCAGATTCGACTCAAACGACGTCACCCCTGCGGCTTCGGCGGCGAAATGTACCGCTTCGTCATAGAGGGCAAAATGCACGTCCGCCATACCCGCCAGCGTATTGGCCGATGCGCGGGTAAACGCGACGATGGTCATGCCGACGTTTTTGGCGATCCGCGCTTTATCCAGTACCTGCTCCGTTTCGCCGCTGCGCGAAACGGCAATAAACACCTGATAGCGCGCGGCGTTGCTGAGAAAAATATTCCGGCTGTCCCCCGGTCCGGAGATGAACGCCGTTTTTCCCAGTACCTGCAACTTCTTGGTCAGGTACTCGGCAAAAAGATACGAAAACCCGGCGCCGTAGAGAAAGAAGCTCTCTTTCTGGCGCAGCAGGCTGGCAAACTGCTGACGTTTGTCCTGGGTAACCCACTGGAAGGACTGCTGATAGTTGGCAATGAACCGGGCAAAAAGCGCGGGCATTTCCGCATGTTGCTCAGGCTGTACGGTGATATGCGGCGTGTCAGAAAGCAACTGTTTGCAGTGCCAGATAAACTCGCTAAAGCCGCTAAACCCCAGCTTCTGGCACAACCGCATAATCGTCGCGGTAGAGACAAATGTCGCCTGCGCCAGTTCGCGCACCGTGATGTTGCCCACCAGCAGCGGATGCTCAGTGAGGTGGGCGAGGACGCGATACTCCGCGCGGGTCAGCGACGACCCGCGCGTTAACAGCGTTGCCAGGCGGTTATCCATTATTTCGCCGGTTCAACCGGCAGATCGTCTCGTGCACCCCATTCACTCCAGGCGCCGTCATACAGGGTCACGTCATTCGCGCCAAGGGTTGCCAGCGCCAGGATCACCACGCAGGCCGTCACGCCGGAGCCGCAGCTGGCAATAACCGGACGATGCAAATCCACGCCCTGACGTTCAAAAATGGCACGCAATTCATCGGTGGTTTTCAGCTCGCCTTCAAACACCAGATCGCCCCACGGCACGTTCAGTGCACCCGGGATATGTCCGCGTTTCAGTCCCGGACGCGGTTCATCCGCTTCTGCGTTGAAGCGTGGAGCGGGACGCGCATCGACGATTTGCGCCGTCCTTTCATGGCTCACGACCAGTACGTCGGTCAGGCGTTTCACCACGTTAGCGTCAAACGTCGCGTCGAAATCCCCTTCCGGCAGCGTGACGTCACCCTGCTGAAGCGGTAGTTCGTCGCGCTTCCAGCCTGCAAGTCCGCCCGCCAGAATCGACACTTTTTCCACGCCGAAGTTTTTCAGCATCCACCACGCTCGCGGCGCGGAAAACAGATTACCTTCATCGTAAACAACAAGATGTTTATCTTTGCTGATGCCCAGCTCGCGCATCGCCACGGAAAACGCTTCCGGGCGCGGCAGCATGTGCGGCAGGGAAGAGGTGTGATCGGAGAGGGCTTCGATATCAAAAAATACCGCGCCAGGCAGGTGCCCTGCACGGTATTCAGCGGGAACGTCACGATGCTCCTGGCCCGGAGGGGCCATACGCGCGTCGATAATCTGAACTTCCGGGTCGTCGCCGTGCTCAATCAGCCAGTCGGCAGCGACAAAATATGAGGTGGACATGGTTGCCTCCATTCTTTTCCGTAAAAAAGGATTGTCGGTGTTTTTTCTGACACCGACAAGCTAACCACGTTCAACTCGCGAGCAAGCCCCTATTTTTTCACCGCTTCACCGTCCTGCCAGGCCTTTTGCAGCGCAGGCCAGTAGTCGCGGTTGGCGTCGATCATCTCATCCAGAATCGCTTTCGCGTGCTCCATGGTCGGCATGGTGCGGTTCAGAGTAAACGCCTGCAACGCTTTCTCGTAGCTGCCTTCGATGGTTGCCTCAACCAGCAGCTGTTCAGAGGCGAGCTGCTGTTGCAGGAGCGTCTGGTGGAACAGCGGCACCTGACCCACGCGGACAGGCTCCGGCCCTTCGGAGGTGATATAGGCAGGCACTTCCACCACCGCATCGTACGGCAGATTGGTAATCGCCCCGCGGTTTTCGACCATCACCAGATGGCGTTGGCGCAGGTTGAACGCCAGCGAACAGGCGACATCGACGATAAATTCGCCGTGAACACCTACGTGGAAGGCGTCCGGTAAGATCCCACTGCGCTGGTACTCTTCTGCGGCGGCAAACAGCTTTTTCTCACGCCCGTTCATCACTTCGTTGGCGCGGGTATAGTCCGGGTTCTGATGCTCCACAATCTGGTTCGGCATCAGGTAGTACTGTAGATACGGGTTCGGCAGGTACTCCGGGAAGTTATCCATAATCGGCTTGATGTTGCGCCAGGTTTTCACCCACGACGGATCCGAGTGCTGCGGGTCGGTTTTCGCGGCATCTTCCGTCAGCAGGCCAAACTTCGCGATATGTTTACGCAGCTCCGGCAGCTTGTCCTCGCCGTCCACCCGCACGCGGGTAAACCAGCCGAAGTGGTTGAGGCCGAAATAGTCCACCTCCAGTTTATGACGATCCACGCCCAGAATGGCGCCCATATTGCGCATGGCGGCAACCGGCATATCGCAGATATTCAGCACGCGTGCGTTGGGGCGCAGGCGACGCACGCCCTCGGCGACGATCGCCGCCGGGTTGGAGTAGTTCACGATCCACGCCTTTTCGTGCGCGTAGCGTTCCACCCGATCGATCAGCTCGACCATTGGCAGGATAGTACGCAGGCCATATGCCAGCCCGCCGGGTCCGCAGGTTTCCTGGCCGACCACCCCGTGGCGCAGCGGGATCTTTTCATCCTGCTCGCGCATTTTGTACTGTCCGACGCGCATCTGAGCAAAAACAAAATGCGCGCCGCTGAAGGCCACTTCCGGATCGCTGGTGACGGTGAATTTGATGCTCTGGCTGTGGTCGCGAATAACCTTCTCCACCACGGGCGCAATGGTGTTCTGGCGCGCCTCGTCAATGTCATACAGGCGGATCTCTGCCAGAGGGAAATCGTGCAGACGTACCATCAGGCTTTTCACAATACCTGGCGTGTAGGTGCTACCGCCGCCGGCAATCGACAGAATAAATGGGGGTGTAAACATTTTTAGCTCCTTTCAGAGAAACGTCTCAACGGCTTCTCGCATTTTTTTGACATGCAGCCCGTAGACCACCTGAACGTTGTTACCTTGTTTGATAATCCCTTTCGCGCCGGTCGCTTTCAGGCGCGGTTCGTCGATGATGGCGACGTCCTTCACCGTGACGCGTAAGCGGGTGTAGCAGTTATCTACCACCTCTATGTTTTCCCGACCGCCCAGACCCACCACGATGGATTCGCCCAGCCCGTCGTTATTGCCCTTCGCCTGGTACTCCTGCTTGCTGTAAAGGCGCGTCTCCTGGTCCTCATCCTCACGCCCCGGCGTTTTCATGTTGAAGCGCAGGATCAGGAAGCGGAACACCACGAAATAAAGGGCGAACATGATCAGCCCGACCACGATGTACATGGGCCAGTTGGACTTCTCCGTGCCGAGCGGCAGGTTGTAGAGGATGATATCGATAATCCCGTTGGCGCCGATGGCGTGAACGCCAAACAGCGAGAACAGCATCATGCCGATACCGGTCAGCACCGCATGCACCACGAACAAAAGCGGGGCGACAAACAGGAAGGAGAACTCAATCGGCTCGGTTACGCCGACCAGCAGCGAGGTCAGCGCCGCCGGGATCAGAATCGCTTTCGCAATCGCTTTACGCTCTGGCTTCGCGGTCATGTACATCGCCAGCGCGGCGGCAGGAAGGCCGAACATCTTGCTGATGCCGCGCGCATCCCACACTACGGTGCTGCTGAGCTGCTTCACGTCCGGGCAGGCCATCTCGGCGAAGTAGATATTGCGTGCGCCCTGATAAACCGTACCGCACACCTCCTGCGTACCGCCCAGTTCGGTATACAGGAACGGCGTATAGACCAGATGATGCAGGCCCGTCGGCACCAGAATGCGTTCAAGGAAACCGTAAATCGCCACGCCAAACGGACCGGACCCTTTGATCGCCAGCGCCAGGGCGCTTATTCCATGCTGTGCGTACGGCCAGAGTTCGCTCATGACCACGCCGAGCAGCATAGAGACAGGCAGCATCACAATCGCGACAAAGCAGTGGCCGGAGTAAATCGCCATCGCGCCGTTAAACTGGACACCGGAATATTTGTTGTACAGATAACCGGAGAGCGCCCCGGTCAGGATCCCGGCGAAAACGCCCATCTCCAGCACCTGAACGCCCAGCACCATGCTTTTTCCGGCGGCTTTCATCTGTTCCGCAGGGGCCAGTTCTCCCTGAAGCTGTAACGTCACGTTCATCGCGTTAATGAATACGATAAAGGTCACCAACCCAATCAGCGCTGCGTAGCCTTTATCTCGGGTTGCCAGACCAATGGGGATCCCAACGGCAAACACCAGCGCCAGGTTGACCAGCACCGACACGGCAGATTTGGCGATCAGCTGGCCGACACTCTGGATCAGCGGGTGGCCGAGAAACGGCAGGTACTCGGCCAGATTGCCGTTACCCAGCACATTCCCAAAGGCGATAAACAGACCGACGATGGGTAAGATAAGTACAGGTCCGTAAAGTGATTTTCCGAAATTTTGTAGGGCGTTCACGGCTCGTTTCATGGCTTTCTCTCTTATTGAACCGCGCACTCGGGGTGCGTCATGGTCATAAAACTAGCAGGCCTGATGCGAGCTTATCCAGCTATCTTCTTGTTTTAAAAACAAATGACGCGAAAGGTAACATGTTACGTTATGCGCTGTGATCGCGGTTCCAACACGGTGTTGCAGCGTGATGCCAATCTGCGAGGCGCTTTCAAGATTATAAAATTGGACTTTTTGTATTAACGAAACTTGCGGATAATACTTATCCGGACGACGACCAACAGGCCCCTCAGGCCAGGGACATAGGATGAAACCGTTTCGCTTAGCTGCGATCTCTCTCGCGCTGCTCACCACCTTTACGCTTGTCGGCTGTGATAACAGCGATGACAAACCTCAGGCCGCTGCCCCCGCAGCGTCTACTGCATCAGAACAGAAAACCCCGGCAACACCGGATCCTGACAAGCTGGCTAAGCTGGCCGCGCAGAGTCAGGGTAAGGCGTTGACGCTGCTGGATGCCTCTGAAGTGCAGCTCGACGGCGCCGCGACGCTGGTTCTGACCTTCTCTGTACCGCTGGATCCCAGCCAGGATTTTGCGAAAACGGTGCATGTGGTGGATAAAAAAAGCGGCAAAGTGGACGGCGCCTGGGAACTGGCCCCCAATCTGAAAGAGCTGCGCCTGCGCCATCTGGAGCCGAATCGTAATCTGGTCGTCACCGTCGAACGTGATTTGCTGGCGCTGAACAAAGCGACATTCGGCATTGACTATGAAAAAGCGATCACCACCCGCGATGTTGAACCGACGGTCGGATTCGCCAGCCGCGGATCGCTGCTGCCGGGTAAGGTGGTGGAAGGGTTGCCGGTGATGGCGCTCAACGTCAACAATGTGGACGTGAACTTCTATCGCGTGAAGCCGGAGTCGCTGGCCTCGTTTGTCAGCCAGTGGGAGTACCGTAACTCGCTGACCAACTGGGAATCTGACAACCTGCTGAAGATGGCGGAACTGGTCTACACAGGCCGTTTCGACCTCAACCCGGCGCGCAACACGCGTGAAAAACTGCTCCTGCCGCTTAAAGATATTAAGCCGCTCCAGCAGTCTGGCGTCTATATCGCCGTGATGAATCAGGCTGGTCACTATAACTACAGTAACGCCGCAACGCTCTTTACCTTAAGTGATATTGGGCTGTCCGCTCACCGTTATCATAACCGCCTGGACATCTTCACCCAGAGTCTTGAAAACGGTGCGGCGCAGTCAGGCGTGACCATTACCCTTCTGAACGATAAAGGGCAGACCCTGGCCGAGGCGAACAGCGACGCCGATGGTCATGCGAAACTGGAAACCGATAAAGAAGCCGCGCTGATCCTGGCCAGTAAGGATGGCCAGACCACGCTTCTCGACCTCAAACTTCCGGCGCTGGATCTGGCGGAGTTTGATATCGCCGGTAACCCGGGGTACAGCAAACAGTTCTTTATGTTTGGCCCGCGCGATCTCTATCGTCCGGGTGAAACGGTGATCCTGAACGGCCTGCTTCGCGACAGCGATGGCAAACCGCTTCCCGATCAGCCGGTAAAACTTGACGTGCTGCGCCCGGACGGACAGGTGGCGCGTACGGTCGTTGTGCAACCTGAGAACGGCCTTTATCGCTTCAACTATCCGCTTGATAGCGGCGCCCAGACCGGCATGTGGCATATTCGCGCGAATACGGGCGATAACCAGCAGCGCATGTGGGATTTCCACGTCGAAGATTTTATGCCTGAGCGTATGGCGCTGAATCTGACCGGGCAAAAAACGCCGGTTTCTCCGCAAGATAATGTCGACTTTAACGTTGTGGGCTATTACCTGTATGGCGCGCCAGCTAACGGCAATTCTCTGCAAGGCCAGCTTTTCCTGCGTCCGCTACGTGACGCGGTGCCTGCGCTGCCTGGCTTCCAGTTCGGTGATATTGCCGAGGAGAACCTGAGCCGCAGCCTGGATGAAGTTCAGCTTACGCTGGACGAACAGGGGCGCGGACAGGTTACCACCGAAAGCCAGTGGAAAGAGGCGCACTCGCCGCTGCAACTGATTTTGCAGGCCAGCCTGCTGGAATCAGGTGGGCGTCCGGTAACGCGACGCGCCGAGCAGGCTATCTGGCCTGCGGCTGAACTTCCAGGGATCCGCCCACAGTTCGCCAGCAAGGCCGTTTACGACTACCGTACCGATACCACCGTCAATCAGCCGATTGTCGATGAAAACGGCAACGCCAGCTTTGACATCGTCTATGCCGACGCCAGCGGGGCGAAAAAAGCGGTATCCGGTTTGCAGGTGCGTCTGATCCGTGAGCGTCGCGACTACTTCTGGAACTGGTCCGAGAGTGAGGGCTGGCAGTCCCAGTTTGATCAAAAAGATCTGGTTGAGGGCGAACAGGAGCTAAACCTCAAGGCTGATGAAACCGGTAAAGTCACCTTCCCGGTGGAGTGGGGCTCATACCGTCTGGAAGTGAAAGCCCCTGATGACATGGTCAGCAGCGTGCGCTTCTGGGCGGGGTACAGCTGGCAGGATAACAGCGATGGCACGGGCGCTGCACGCCCGGATCGTGTGACGCTGAAACTGGACAAGCCATCCTATCAGCCAGGCGATACCATCAACCTGCATATTGCAGCGCCAGCCGCAGGCAAGGGCTATGCAATGATCGAATCCAGCGAAGGACCGCTGTGGTGGAAAGAGATCGACGTGCCAGCAAACGGTCTGGATCTCGCCATTCCGGTGGATAAGGCCTGGAAACGTCACGATCTCTACCTCAGTACGCTGGTGGTTCGTCCTGGCGATAAATCCAAATCCGCCACGCCAAAACGGGCGGTTGGCCTGCTGCATCTGCCAATGGGAGACGAAAATCGGCGCCTGAACATCGCACTGGATAACCCGCAAAAAATGCGTCCGAACCAGACGCTTTCTGTGAAAGTGAAAGCCAGCGTAAAAGAGGGGGCGGTGCCACAGAAGGTGAACGTGCTGGTCTCGGCTGTCGATAGCGGCGTGCTGAACATTACCGACTACGTCACGCCGGATCCGTGGGAAGCTTTCTTCGGTCAGAAGCGCTATGGCGCGGACATCTATGATGTTTACGGCCAGGTGATTGAAGGTCAGGGACGTCTGGCCGCACTGCGCTTCGGCGGAGACGGCGATGAACTGAAACGCGGCGGTAAGCCACCGGTGAACCATGTCACCATAATTGCCCAGCAGGCGCAGCCGGTTACGCTTGATGCCAACGGCGAAGGCACCATCACGCTGCCGATTGGCGATTTCAACGGCGAACTGCGTCTGATGGCACAGGCCTGGACGGAAGACGATTTCGGCAGTAGCGAAAGCAAAATCATTGTAGCGGCTCCGATTATTACCGAGCTTAATACGCCGCGATTCCTCGCAAGTGGCGATACCTCTCGCCTGACGCTGGACCTGACTAACCTGACGGACCAGCCGCAAACGCTGAACATTGCGCTAACTGCAACCGATAAGTTGTCGCTCGAAGGCGCTCAGCCAGAGCCGGTTAAGCTGCCGCCTGGCGCACGTACCACGCTGTTTATTCCGGTGCGTGCCCTGGAGGGCTATGGCGATGGGGAAGTGACTGCTCAGGTGACGGGACTTCAGCTCCCTGGTGAGACGTTTGCGCCGCAGCAGAAGAGCTGGAAAATTGGCGTGCGTCCCGCATTCCCGGCGCAAACCGTGAATACGGGCACGATGCTGAACCCTGGCGAATCCTGGAGCGCGCCAGCACAGCATATCGCCGGTTTCTCGCCTGCCACGCTACAGGGGCAGCTGTTGCTCAGCGGTAAACCACCTTTAAATCTGGCGCGCTACATTCGTGAACTTCAGGCCTATCCGTATGGATGTCTTGAGCAGACCACCAGCGGTCTGTACCCGTCCCTCTACACCAACGCGGCACAGCTGAAGGCACTGGGCATTAAGGGCGATACTGACGATAAACGCCGTGCGGCCATTGATATCGGGATCTCCCGTCTGCTGCAAATGCAGCGTGACGATGGCGGTTTTGCCTTGTGGGATAAAAACGGTCCGGAAGAGTATTGGCTGACCGCATACGTCACGGACTTCCTGGTGCGGGCAGGTGAGCAGGGTTACAGCGTGCCTGCCGAGGCGGTGAATAACGCCAACAGCCGACTGCTGCGCTATTTACAGGATCCGGGGATGATGTCCATTCGCTACAGCGACAACACCCAGGCCAGCAAATTTGCTGTTCAGGCGTACGCTTCGCTGGTGCTGGCTCGTCAGCAAAAAGCGCCGCTCGGTGCGCTGCGTGAAATCTGGGAGCGCCACGCTCAGGCTGCTTCCGGGCTTCCGTTGATGCAGCTGGGCATGGCACTCAAACTGATGGGGGATGCACCGCGCAGCCAGCAGGCGCTGGATCTGGCTCTCAAAACTCCCCGTAACGACAGCCGAAACTGGATGGCGGATTACGGCAGCCAGCTGCGTGATAATGCCCTGATGCTCTCCCTGCTGGAAGAGTACAAGCTGCTACCGGATGCGCAAAACAGGCTGCTGAACGCGTTATCTGAAGACGCGTTCAGCCAGCGCTGGCTGTCTACCCAGGAGAGCAATGCGCTGTTCCTGGCCGGACGTTCACTGCAAACCTTGTCAGGTGCGTGGCAGGCAACGACCACCCTCTCTGAACAGACCCAGAGCAGTGATAAAGCGCAGGTAGAAAACCTGAACGGCGCTCAGCTTGATGCGTTGCAGGTGACGAATACCGGCACTACGCCGCTGTGGGTACGACTGGACACTACTGGCTATCCGGAGTATGCGCCTCAGCCATCCTCTAATGTCTTGCAGATTGAACGTCATATCCTGGCGACAGACGGCAGCAGCAAGTCGCTCTCTTCTCTGAAGAGCGGTGAACTGGTTCTGGTATGGCTGGAAGTGAAGGCCAGCCAGAACGTGCCGGATGCGCTGGTGGTGGATCTGCTCCCGGCAGGTCTGGAGCTGGAAAACCAGAACCTGGCGAGCAGCAGCGCCAGCTTGCAGGACAGCGGCAGTGAAGTGCAAAACCTGCTCAATCAGATGCAACAGTCTGATATTCAGCACATGGAATTCCGCGACGATCGCTTTGTGGCCGCGGTGCCGGTCAATGAAGGTCAGCCGGTCACGCTGGTTTACCTGGCCCGTGCCGTTACGCCGGGAACCTACCAGGTGCCTGTTCCGATGGTCGAGTCCATGTATGTTCCGCAGTGGCGGGCAACGGGGGCGGCCAGTGGCCCGCTGATCGTTGTTCCGTAAAATGCGGATAGCACGCCTGATTCGCTCCCGCTGGCTGTGGCTGGCGGGAGCGCTTCTCGTTTCAGGGGGGCTGATTGTCGTCGCTGACCGCGTGTGGCCGTTGCCCCTGAAAGAGGTCAACCCTGCGCGAGTGGTCGTGGATGAGCAGGGTGTTCCGCTGTGGCGTTTTGCCGACAGCGAAGGCATCTGGCGCTATCCGGTTACCATTGAAGAGGTTTCACCACGCTATCTCGAGGCGCTGATCCAGTATGAAGATCGCTGGTTCTGGGATCACCCGGGCGTCAATCCGCTTTCTGTACTGCGTGCCGCCTGGCAGGATCTCACCTCCGGGAGAGTGGTTTCCGGCGGGAGCACGCTTACCATGCAGGTGGCACGCCTGCTGGATCCGCATCCGCGTACTTTTGGCGGCAAAATCCGTCAGCTGTGGCGGGCGATGCAGCTGGAGTGGCATCTCTCCAAGCGTGAAATCCTGACGCTGTATCTTAACCGTGCCCCGTTTGGCGGCACGTTGCAGGGCGTGGGCGCGGCAAGCTGGACTTACCTGGGCAAACCGCCGTCTCAGCTGAGCTATTCCGACGCGGCGCTGCTGGCAGTGCTGCCGCAGGCACCCAGCCGTCTGCGCCCGGACCGCTGGCCGGAACGTGCCGAAGCGGCGCGGAACAAAGTGCTCGACCGCATGCTGACTCAGGGCGTCTGGTCAGAGAAGCAGGTCAAAGAGTCCCGTGAAGAACCGGTCTGGCTGGCCCCCCGGCAGATGCCGCAGCTGGCGCCGCTCTTTTCCCGCATGATGCTGAGTAAAAGTCGTGACACAAAAATAGTCACCACGCTGGATGCAGCATTGCAACGACAGCTTGAAGAGCTGGCAATGAACTGGAAATCACGCCTGCCTGCCCGCAGTTCGCTGGCGATGATCGTCGTGGATCATACATCCATGAAAGTGCGTGGCTGGGTAGGCTCGGTAGATATCAATGATGACAGCCGTTTTAGTCACGTGGATATGGTCAATGCGATCCGATCGCCGGGATCGGTCCTCAAGCCATTCATCTATGGCATGGCGCTGGACGATGGTCTGATCCATCCCGCTTCGTTATTACAGGATGTGCCAAGAAAAACGGGGGATTATCGTCCCGGCAACTTTGACAGTGGCTTCCATGGGCCGGTCAGTATGAGCGAAGCCCTGGTGCGTTCCCTCAACCTGCCTGCGGTGCAGGTTCTGGAAGCGTACGGCCCAAAACGTTTTGCCGGAATGCTGAGCAACGCGGGATTACCGCTCATTCTGCCTGCGGGGGCACAGCCCAATCTCTCCCTGATCCTGGGGGGCGCAGGCGCACGCCTGGCTGATATCGCTGCCGCCTATAGCGCCTTTGCGCGTCAGGGTAAGGCGGGCCGACTGCGTATGCAGCCGGGCGATCCGCTGATCGAACGTCCGCTGCTGTCGCAGGGGGCGGCGTGGATCATTCGTCGCATTCTCGCTAATGAAGCACAGCCCCTGCCGGACAGTGCGCTGCCCCAGGTTGCGCCGCTGGCGTGGAAAACGGGCACCAGCTATGGCTATCGGGATGCCTGGGCCATCGGGCTGAACGCCCGGTATGTCATTGGAATCTGGACCGGACGCCCGGACGGCACGCCCGTTGCCGGGCAGTTTGGTTTCGCCAGCGCGGTACCGCTCCTCAATCAGGTCAATAATATGCTTCAGTCCCGCTCGATGGTGGATGAAGCGCGTCTGCCGCGCGATCCGCGTCCTGCAAGCGTAGGACGGGGCGTGATTTGCTGGCCGGGCGGCCAGTCCCTGCCTGAAGGGAGCGAAAACTGTCGGCGTCGGCTGTCAACCTGGCTGCTGGAAGGCAGTGAACCGCCTACGCTGCTGCTGCCGGAACAGGAAGGTATTCGCGGGATCCGTTTCCCGGTCTGGCTGGATAAAGAAGGCAAACGCGTTGCGGCGGATTGCCCTGATGCGACAGAGAAAGTGCTGGATGTCTGGCCGCTGCCGCTGGAGCCCTGGCTGCCTGCTGCCGAAAAACGGGCTGCTCGTCTCCCCGCCCGTTCAGCGGTTTGCCCTCCGCTGGATAACCATAATGCGGCGCCGCTGATGTTGTCAGGCGTCAGAGAAGGGGCGGTAATTAAACGTCTTCCAGGTGAGAAAAATATGACCCTCAACGTTTCAACCAGCGGCGGGGAGGGGCAACGATGGTGGTTTTTGAATGGCGAACCGCTGGACGGGCATCAGAAGAATTATTCACTGCAATTATATTTACCGGGTAAATATCGATTAATTGTATTGGATGAAACAGGACAAACGGCGACGGTGAATTTTGAATTAGATCGCTAAGTGTTACTCCTCAAGAGTTAGCTTGATAATTATCAATATTCGTTCCTGAAAAAAAACGAGAATGCGTTTTTATTTGAAGGAACGAGCAATGAAAAAAAATAAACATCAGGGAGAAGGGCTTATTCCCGCCATATCCCGGCGTCAGTTTATTCAGGCAGGGTCGGCGCTCGCCGCCCTGCCGTTTGTCGTCAAAACCGGCAAAGCACAGGCACAGGGCGCGGCGGTTTCAGACGCTACGCCTGAAGAAAAAGTGGTGCAAACCTGTAGTACGTTTGACTGCGGCGGCAAGTGTGATATTCGTGCTCACGTCAGTGATGGCGTTGTGACCCGAATTTCAACGCGTCCGGATAACGCGCTGGATCCGCAGATGCCAGTGATGCGCGCCTGCGTTCGTGGTCGGGCTTATCGGAAATTTGTTTATCACCCCGATCGACTGAAATATCCAATGAAACGTGTAGGTAAACGTGGCGAAGGAAAATTCGAGCGTATTACCTGGGATGAAGCCACCACCCTTATTGCGAATCAATTAAAAACTATTACGCAAAAATACGGTGCTGCGTCACGCTATGTTCATGTGGGCACCGCGGTGTCCGGCGGGACCTTTTCCGGCGATAAAATGGTTCGTCGTCTGCTCAGCTTAACCGGCGGCTATCTCGAAAGCTATCACTCGGTCAGTATGGGTAACACGGCGGCGGCAACGCCGTATACCTACGGCACCGCCGCCAGCGGCAGCTCTCTGGACACGCTGCTGGACACCAAACTGGTCATTCTCTGGGGGCATAACCCGACGGAAACCATCTTTGGGCACAGCAACCACTTCTACCAGAAGATGAAGCAAAACGGCACGCGCTTCATTGTTGTCGACCCACGTTATTCCGATACGGTTTCCTCCCTGGCCGATCAGTGGATCCCATTGCTTCCTGCCACGGACAACGCCCTGATGGACGCGATGATGTATGTGATCGTCACGGAGAACCTGCACGATCGCGACTTTATTCAGCGCTACACCCTGGGCTTTGACGAAGACGCTATGCCAGAGGGCGTTCCGGCCAATGAATCCCTGATGGCTTACCTGAGCGGTGCAAAGGATGGCGTGGCGAAAACGCCCGAGTGGGCAGAGAAAATCACTCACGTGCCTGCACAAACTATTCGTCAGCTGGCGCGCGACTACGCAACCACCAAACCCGCCGCGCTGATCCAGGGCTGGGGTCCGCAGCGTCACAACTGCGGCGAGCGCACCGCGCGCGGCTCGACGATACTGGCCACGCTAACGGGTAACGTCGGGGTGAAAGGCGGCTGGGCAGCAGGCTATGGCGGCTGCGCAAACCGCAAATTTGCGGCCGGGCCAGAGATGCCGGACAACCCGGTCAAAGCCAAAATTTCGGTCATGAACTGGGTACAGGCCGCGGATGATGCTTCTAAGGTAACCGCGGAAGATGGCCTGAAGGATGCTGAGAAGCTGGACAGCAATATCCGCATCCTGTTCTCGCTGGCGGGCAATTATCTGGCTAACCAGAACCCGGATCTTCATCAGGCAACCCGTGTCCTGGAAGACGAGTCGAAAATCGAGTTTATCGTCGCAAGCGATCTGTTTATGACGCCGAGCGCCAGATACGCCGACCTGCTTTTGCCGGAAACCAGCTTTATGGAACGCTGGAATATCGGCGAAACCTGGGGCACGGCAAGCTATCTGATCCTGTCAGAAAAGCTGATTGAACCTGAATTTGAACGCCGTTCAGACTACGACTGGCTGCGGGAGGTCGCTGCTAAGCTTGGCGTCGAGCCAGCGTTCAGCGAGGGCCGTGACGAAAAAGCGTGGATTGAGCACATCTGGGAGCAGACGCGGCTGTCCATGCCGGATGAAAACCTGCCGGACTTCGCGACGCTACAGAAGACGCGTCAGCATCTTTTCAAAAGCGCGCCGTACGTTGCCTTTGAAGACAACATTCGCGATCCGCAGAATCATCCGTTCCCGACGCCGTCCGGTAAAATTGAGATCTTCTCGAAGCGTCTGTACGACATGCATCACCCGGAAATTCCGGCGCTGTCGCACTACGTGCCTGCCCATGAAGGGCCGGAAGACGAGCTGGCGAAAACCTTCCCGCTCCAGCTGATCACCTGGAAAGGGAAGAACCGAGCTAACTCCACCCAGTACGCCAACCCGTGGTTAATTGAGGCGCAGCAGCAAAAGCTGTGGATCAACCCGCAGGATGCGCAAAAGCGCGGCATTGCGCAGGGGGATACCGTGCGTATTCATAACGCGCGCGGCATTTGCGAGATCCCGGCGGAGGTCACGCCGCGCATCATTCCAGGCGTGGTGGCCATGCAGGCAGGCGCCTGGTGGCAGCCGGACGCGCAGGGTATCGATAAAGGCGGCTGCGCAAACGTGCTCAGTTCCGCCCGTATTACCGCGCTTGCGAAAGGGAATTCCCATCAAACCATGCTGGTGGAGGTAGCTAAAGCATGAGTCAGTTTAAACATTACGCACCGGTGAGCGACAAACAGCTGGGTTTTTATATCGACTCTTCTCGCTGCTCGGGCTGCAAGGCATGCCAGGTGGCGTGCAAAGATAAAAACAACCTTGAAGTCGGACGTCGTTTCCGTCGCGTTTATGAAGTTAACGGCGGGGGTTTTATCCCGACCGGGCAGGGCGGCGTCAGCAACAACGTTTTTGCCTACACGCTCTCTATTTCCTGTAACCACTGCGCAGACCCTATCTGCACCAAGAACTGTCCGACCACCGCGATGCATAAGCGTCCGGGGGACGGCATTGTGCGCGTTGATACTGATAAGTGCGTCGGCTGCGGCTACTGCGCATGGTCTTGCCCTTACGGCGCGCCACAGCTCAACGAGCAGACCGGGCAGATGTCCAAATGTGATTTCTGCGTGGATCTCCAGGCGAAGGGAGAGCAGCCCGTCTGTGTGGCAACCTGTCCACTCGAAGCGATTAAATTCGGGCCGATTGATGAACTGCGGGCGAAGTATGGTGCGGTCTGTGATGTGAAAGGCTTGCCTGATTCCTCCATCACCAAACCAAACCTGGTGATCAAAGCGCATCAGGGCGCAGAGAAAGAGGGGAAACGTCATGCATGAGTTACCGCTGCTGATTTTTACGCTGTTCCTGCAAGGATCGGTTGGCGTTACGCTGTGGCTGGCGTTCGGAAGCACGCAACGCAGCGCGCTGCTGCCGGCTGCCGGAGCGTTTGTGCTGGCGAGCCTGGGGCTGCTCGCCTCCGCGCTGCACATGGGCTATCCGCTTAATGCTCTTAACGCGCTGCGCCACGTATCCAGCTCCTGGCTGAGCCGTGAGATTATCTTTGCCAGTCTTTACCTTGCGGCGCTTGGTCTCGCCGTGCTGCTGATGTTTGTCAAAAAGCCGGGCTGGAAGCCGCTGCTGGTTGTGGCAGGTCTGGTGGGTTTAGTCGATGTGTTCTGCATGGCGCAGATCTACATGCATGCATCCGTGGTGACATGGCAGCACATTAACACTCTGGTGCTGTTTATCGGCTCGGTAGGAATTATCGGTTCAGCCTGCATGGCCGTTGGGACGCGTTCTCAGACAACCGTGCGTGCGGCGGTTGTCATTATCACGCTGCTGGTGCTTGTGCGTCTGGTGATGCAGCCCGTCTGGCTGGCAGATATTACGGCTATGGACAACACCGTGGTGACGTTCCCTCACGCACCGCTACAGATGCTGGAGCAACTGCGAAACGTGCATCTGCTGAGCTGGTGCATATCCGTTGCGGGTATGCTGTGCTTTGCTGCGGGCGGTCTGAAAGCGGCGCGATCTCCCATGCTGCTGGGAAGCGCGTTGCTGATTGTCGGTGAACTGATGCTGCGCTTCGTTTTCTTCAGTATTGGCTGATGGGCGGATTGACCTTTGCCCCGGCGATGGACGTGACGCATGCGTGCGTCCGTCGCCGTTTTCGCCACGCTTCCTGCCTCGCCTGCGCGGACGTCTGTCCTGTGCAGGCTTTTTCTTTTACCGACTCAGGCGTCTCGGTTGATGACAGCCGCTGCATTGAATGCGGTGACTGCCTGTTAGTCTGCCCCGCAGAGGCCATCACCGGCATCACGCCGCGAAAACGCTTTCTGTGTGGCGATACGCTTGTTGGGCCGTTTACTGACCGTGCGCCAGGGGTGAATGAGCTTCTGCTGTGGCACGCGCAGCACCACGTTCGTTTTATCAGTATCGACGCGGAGCAGAATCCTGACTGGTTGCTGGCGATTGCCCGGCTGAATCTGGCGCTTCGTCGACGCGGTGAAGCAGCGTGGGCGTTTAAACATATACCCGTCAACGAGGTTAATACCGCCCGGCGTGCGCTGATGCACGTTCCCCGTGAGGATGTCCAGGCCTGTAGCGTCGTGCCCGGCCAGCGTGAGCTGCGCAGGGCGTTTTCTGCGTTTAGCGAGGCAGAGATAACTTTCGATGCTGGATCCTGCGTACTGTGCGGCGCGTGCTGGCGAAGTTGTACGGAAAACGCGATTCGGTTTGAGAACGCTGAACTGGTCGTGGAAACCGGACGCTGTACGGGGTGCGGCGGCTGCGAAGCGGTATGCCAGCATGCGGCGATAAACGTGACGCAAACAGAAGGAACAGCGAAAAGCGTGACCATACCGGCATATGAAGCCGTTTGCCTGACGTGCCACCGTCATTTCTGGTCATTTACGTCTGATGAAAAGCAGTGTCCGCTCTGTTTTCATCATCAACACGGCATGCGAAATACGAGCTGTTGCTAATCTTCGTCTCATTTTAAAAAAATGTTATGCATAACCATAGGCAATGGCGCTATTGCTCTTTATAATCCGCGCCACACCATACTCAGGTATGCAAAAACAACAGAACATTTTACAGAGGTTATCAATGGCTATTGAACGTACTTTTTCCATCATCAAACCAAACGCGGTGGCAAAAAACGTTATTGGCAGCATCTTCGCTCGCTTTGAATCAGCAGGGTTTAAGATCGTTGGCACCAAAATGCTGCACCTGACCGTTGAGCAGGCTCGCGGTTTTTACGCTGAGCACGAAGGTCGCCCATTCTTTGACGGTCTGGTCGAGTTCATGACTTCTGGCCCAATCGTGGTATCCGTACTGGAAGGCGAAAACGCGGTACAGCGTCACCGCGATCTGCTGGGTGCAACCAACCCGGACAACGCACTGGCAGGTACTCTGCGCGCTGACTACGCAGACAGCTTCACCGAGAACGGCACCCACGGTTCCGACTCTGTTGAATCTGCTGCGCGTGAAATCGCGTTCTTCTTCGCTGAAGGCGAAGTGTGCCCGCGCACTCGTTAATAATTTCGTAAATGCCGCGTGCAAACGTGGCATCCCTGCGCCAGACTTTGTACAATGCAACGCCCCGGACGAGCAGACTGCTTACCGGGGCGTTTCTTTTCAACCCACCAAGGGCCACAACGTGTAACAACGAGGCCGGAAAAAATTATGTCTGAATTAGTGAATACCTCCGAAGTCGCCATTCCTGCGGTTCCCAATAAAAATGGAAAAATTAACCTGCTGGATCTGAACCGTCAGCAGATGCGCGAGTTCTTTAAAGAGATGGGCGAGAAGCCGTTTCGTGCCGATCAGGTCATGAAATGGATGTACCACTATTGCAGCGACAACTTTGATGACATGACGGACATCAACAAAGTGCTGCGCAATAAGCTTAAAGAAGTGGCGGAAATCCGCGCACCGGAAGTGGTGGAAGAGCAGCGCTCTTCAGATGGCACCATCAAGTGGGCCATTGCCGTTGGCGATCAGCGCGTTGAAACCGTGTATATCCCGGAAGACGATCGCGCCACGCTGTGCGTCTCTTCTCAGGTGGGCTGTGCGCTGGAGTGCAAATTCTGCTCTACGGCGCAGCAGGGCTTTAACCGTAACCTGCGCGTGTCGGAAATCATCGGCCAGGTCTGGCGTGCCGCGAAAATCGTGGGCGCGGCGAAAGTCACCGGTACACGTCCAATCACCAACGTGGTGATGATGGGTATGGGTGAACCGCTGCTCAACCTGACCAACGTCGTTCCGGCGATGGAAATCATGCTCGACGATTTCGGTTTTGGTCTGTCCAAGCGCCGCGTTACGCTCTCTACTTCCGGCGTTGTGCCTGCGCTGGACAAGCTGGGCGACATGATTGACGTTGCGCTGGCCATCTCCCTTCACGCGCCAAACGACGCCATCCGTGACGAAATTGTGCCGATCAACAAAAAGTACAATATCGAAACCTTCCTGGCTGGCGTGCGCCGTTACCTGGAGAAATCCAACGCTAACCAGGGCCGCGTGACCATTGAATACGTGATGCTGGATCATGTTAACGACGGTACCGAGCATGCACACGAGCTGGCTGAACTGCTGAAAGATACGCCATGTAAGATCAACCTGATCCCATGGAACCCGTTCCCGGGCGCGCCGTATGGCCGTAGCTCGAACAGCCGTATCGATCGCTTCTCAAAAGTGCTGATGGAGTATGGTTTCACCACCATCGTACGTAAAACGCGTGGCGATGATATCGACGCAGCCTGTGGTCAGCTGGCGGGTGACGTTATTGACCGTACCAAACGTACGCTGCGTAAGCGTATGCAGGGTGAGTCAATCGCGGTTAAAACCGTTTGATTATTATGCAGACACGGCGCATTTTTTGCGCCGTGAAGCATTAATTTACTGAATATTCAGTCACAATCATCACGACTGATTAATAATTACGGTGCGTTTCATACGACTTTCGGGCAGTATGTAACGACGTAACAACAGTTTAGCGTGAAGGCCTGCCAGCGCTGTCATCTGCGGCCCGACAGTCTTATACTGTTTGTTCCAGGTTAACTGACCTAAAGTTTCGCGGTGCGGGTGGCATTGTGACTCACCGGCACCTGAACCCTTATTTTCACGTACCAGTAGTTGTAGCGAATGAATACTGAAGCCACTCACGATCAAAATGCAGCACTCTCCACTGGCGTTCGTCTTCGCAACGCCCGTGAACAACTCGGACTTAGCCAGCAAGCCGTTGCAGAACGCCTGTGCCTGAAGGTTTCCACCGTTCGCGATATTGAAGAAGATAAGGCACCCGCCGATCTGGCTTCAACGTTTCTGCGCGGTTATATCCGTTCTTACGCCAAACTGGTTCATATCCCTGAAGACGAATTACTGCCGATGATGGAGAAGCAGGCGCCTGTGCGTGCGGCAAAAGTTGCGCCGATGCAGAGCTTCTCTCTGGGTAAACGTCGTAAAAAACGCGATGGCTGGCTGATGAGCTTTACCTGGCTGGTCCTGTTTGTGGTTGTCGGCCTGACGGGCGCATGGTGGTGGCAAAACCACAAAGCGCAGCAGGAAGAGATCACCACCATGGCCGATCAGTCCTCCGCTGAGCTTAATCAGTCTGGTAATAACGGCGCGCAAAGCGTGCCGTTGAGCACCGAAGGGGCTGCGACCTCCAGCGAACCTCAGGCGGCAGCAAGTAATACGCCTGCAACCGAGCCAGCGGCGACGCCAGAAGCGACGGCGAATACCGCGCCAGCCACCCAGACACAGGATCAGAACGCGGTCGTATCACCTTCTCAGGCCAATGTTGATACCGCCCCTGCGGCAACGGCACCGGCAGAGAACACCGCGGCGTCACTGCCAACTGACCCGGCTGGCACGGCGGCACCTGCCGTTGACCCGAATGCGCTGGTGATGAATTTTACGGCTGATTGCTGGCTGGAAGTGACTGACGCGACAGGTAAAAAGCTGTTCAGCGGCCTGCAACGTAAAGATGGCACGTTAAATCTAACGGGCCAGGCACCTTACAAGCTTAAAATCGGCGCACCGGCAGCGGTACAGATCCAGTATCAAGGAAAACCTGTCGATCTGAGCCGCTTTATCAGAACTAACCAGGTTGCGCGTCTTACCGTTAATGCCGAACAATCAGCAGCACAGTAACAGACGGGCAATGCGGGAGATTTTACATGCATAACCAGGCTCCTATTCAACGTAGAAAATCGAAACGGATTTACGTTGGGAACGTGCCAATCGGCGATGGGGCACCTATCGCCGTCCAGTCGATGACCAATACGCGTACTACGGATGTAGAAGCGACGGTCAATCAAATCAAAGCATTAGAACGCGTCGGCGCGGATATTGTTCGCGTCTCTGTGCCGACCATGGACGCCGCCGAGGCGTTCAAACTGATCAAGCAGCAGGTGAGCGTTCCGCTGGTTGCCGATATTCACTTCGATTACCGTATCGCGCTGAAAGTCGCTGAATACGGTGTCGATTGCCTGCGTATTAACCCAGGCAACATCGGCAACGAAGAGCGCATTCGCATGGTGGTTGACTGCGCCCGCGACAAAAACATTCCAATCCGTATCGGCGTGAACGCTGGCTCTCTGGAAAAGGATCTCCAGGAAAAGTACGGTGAGCCGACGCCGCAGGCGCTGCTCGAATCCGCGATGCGTCACGTCGATCATCTGGATCGCCTTAACTTCGATCAGTTCAAAGTGAGCGTGAAAGCGTCTGACGTCTTCCTGGCCGTTGAATCATATCGTCTGCTGGCAAAACAGATCGATCAGCCGCTGCACCTGGGGATCACCGAGGCGGGTGGTCTGCGCAGCGGTTCGGTAAAATCGGCGATTGGTCTCGGCCTGCTGCTCTCTGAAGGCATCGGCGACACGTTACGCGTCTCCCTGGCCGCCGATCCGGTGGAAGAGATCAAAGTCGGTTTCGACATCCTGAAATCACTGCGTATCCGCGCGCGTGGGATCAACTTCATCGCCTGCCCAACCTGTTCACGTCAGGAGTTTGACGTGATCGGCACCGTGAATGCCCTGGAGCAGCGTCTGGAAGACATCATCACCCCGATGGACGTTTCCATCATCGGCTGCGTGGTGAACGGTCCGGGTGAAGCGCTGGTGTCCACGCTGGGCGTGACCGGCGGTAACAAGAAAAGTGGTCTCTATGAAGATGGCGTTCGTAAAGATCGTCTGGATAATAGTGACATGATCGACCAGCTCGAAGCCCGCATTCGTGCAAAAGCGACGATGATGGACGAAGCGCAGCGCATCAGCGTTCAGCAGGTTGAAAAATAACGTGATGGGAAGCAGGCTGCTTCCCATGTATGATTGAACCCATTCTTTGGGTTCTTTTTTGTATATAGAAAGAGAATAAACGTGGCAAAAAACATTCAAGCCATCCGCGGCATGAACGATTATCTGCCTGGCGAAACCGCCATCTGGCAGCGCATTGAAGGCACACTGAAGCAGGTGCTCGGCAGCTACGGTTACAGCGAAATTCGTTTGCCGATTGTAGAGCAGACCCCGTTATTCAAACGCGCGATCGGCGAAGTGACCGACGTGGTTGAAAAAGAGATGTATACCTTTGAGGACCGCAACGGCGACAGCCTGACCCTGCGTCCTGAGGGGACGGCGGGTTGCGTACGCGCCGGCATCGAACATGGTCTCCTGTACAATCAGGAGCAGCGCCTGTGGTATATCGGCCCGATGTTCCGCCACGAACGTCCGCAAAAAGGCCGCTACCGTCAGTTCAACCAGCTTGGCGTGGAAGTGTTTGGTCTGCAAGGACCCGATATCGATGCCGAACTGATTATGCTGACTGCCCGCTGGTGGCGTGCGCTCGGTATTTCTGAGCACGTTTCCCTGGAGCTGAACTCTATCGGTTCTCTGGAAGCGCGTGCGAATTATCGCGATGCGCTGGTGGCGTTCCTGGAACAGCACAAAGAGAAGCTCGACGAAGACTGTAAGCGTCGTATGTACAGCAACCCGCTGCGCGTACTCGATTCCAAAAATCCTGACGTACAGGCGCTGCTGAACGATGCGCCAGCGCTGGGTGACTACCTGGATGAGGATTCCCGCGAACACTTTGCCGGCCTGTGCAAGCTGCTTGAAGCGGCGGGCATTGCTTATACCGTTAACCAGCGTCTGGTGCGCGGTCTGGACTACTACAACCGCACCGTATTTGAGTGGGTCACCACCAGCCTCGGTTCGCAGGGCACCGTCTGTGCCGGCGGTCGTTATGACGGTCTGGTCGAACAACTGGGTGGTCGCGCAGCACCGGCTGTAGGCTTCGCGATGGGCCTTGAGCGACTTGTTTTGCTGGTTCAGGCAGTTAATCCGGAATTTAAAGCCGATCCTGTTGTCGATATATACCTGGTGGCCTCAGGTGCGGATACGCAGTCTGCGGCGATGCAGCTTGCCGAACGCGTGCGCGATGCGCTGCCGGACGTTAAGCTGATGACCAACCACGGCGGCGGCAACTTTAAAAAACAGTTTGCTCGTGCCGATAAGTGGGGCGCAAGTATCGCACTGGTGCTGGGTGAGTCCGAAGTGGCCAACGGCGAAGTGGTGGTAAAAGACCTGCGCTCTGGTGAGCAAACTACGGTAACGCAGGATGGCGTTGCGGCGCACTTGCGCACTCTATTGGGCTAAGGAGAAGGACTGCGTGGAAATTTACGAGAACGAACACGACCAGGTTGATGCGGTTAAACGCTTCTTTGCTGAAAACGGCAAGGCACTGGTTGTAGGGGTTATTTTAGGTGTTGGTGCGCTGGTAGGCTGGCGTTACTGGAACAATCATCAGGCTGACTCTGCTCGCGGTTCGTCCCTGAACTACGAAAATACCGTTAGCGCAATCCGTGCCGATCAGCCGCAAACGCTGACGGCTGCGGAGAAATTTGCCGCTGACAACAAAAACACCTACGGCGCGCTGGCTGCGCTGGAAGTGGCTCAGCAGTATGTTGATAAAAACGAACTGGACAAAGCCGCTGCGCAACTGTCTCAGGGGCTCGCTGCTGCCAGTGACGATAATCTGAAAGCGGTGATCAATCTGCGTCTGGCGCGTATCCAGGTTCAGCAGAAAAAAGCCGACGACGCGCTGAAAACGCTTGATACCATCAAAGGCGAAGGCTTTGCCGCTATTGTCGCCGATCTTCGCGGTGAAGCACTGCTGAGTAAGGGTGATAAAGCGGGCGCGCGTAAAGCGTGGCAAGCTGGCGTGGATAGTAAAGCTTCACCTGCGCTGAGCGAAATGATGCAGATGAAAATAAATAATTTGTCCGTCTGAGAGGGACCCAATGCAATTGCGTAAATTACTTCTGCCAGGACTGCTTTCTGTTACGTTATTGAGTGGTTGTTCACTGTTCAGTGGCGAAGAAGACGTTGTTAAAATGTCCCCGCTGCCGACGGTTGAAAACCAGTTCACCCCATCCACCGCCTGGGACACCTCCGTAGGCGATGGTATTGGCGATTTTTATTCCAACCTGCACCCGGCATTTGCTGACGGCGTTGTCTATGCGGCCGATCGCAAAGGCACCGTTAAAGCGCTGAACGCTGATGACGGAAAAGAAGTGTGGTCCATTAACCTGGCGGAAAAAGATGGCTGGTTCTCCCGTAAACCTGCACTGCTTTCTGGCGGCCTGACCGTTGCCGGCGGTCACGTTTATGTGGGCAGCGAAAAAGCGCAGGTTTACGCGCTGAATGCCAGCGACGGTTCGGTTGCATGGCAGACCACCGTTGCCGGTGAATCCTTGTCGCGTCCGGTTGTCAGCGACGGTCTGGTGTTGATCCATACCAGCAACGGCCAGTTGCAGGCGCTGAACGAAGCCGATGGTCTGGTAAAATGGACGGTTAACCTGGATATGCCAGCGCTGTCTCTGCGTGGTGAATCTGCTCCGGCGACCGCATTTGGCGCCGCCATTGTGGGCGGTGACAACGGCCGTGTCAGCGCGGTACTGATGCAGCAGGGCCAGATGATCTGGCAGCAGCGTATTTCCCAGGCGACCGGTTCAACTGAAATTGACCGTCTGAGTGACGTGGACACCACGCCAGTTATCGTTGACGGTGTGGTTTACGCGCTGGCGTATAACGGCAACCTGACGGCGCTGGACCTGCGTAGCGGCCAGATCATGTGGAAACGTGAGCTGGGTTCCGTGAACGATTTCATCGTCGACGGCAACCGTATTTATATGGTGGATCAGAACGACCGTCTGCTGGCGCTGAGCACCGAAGGTGGCGTGACGCTGTGGACGCAGAGCGATCTGCTGCACCGTCTGCTGACCGCACCGGCACTGTATAACGGCAGCCTGGTGGTGGGCGACAGCGAAGGCTATATGCACTGGATCGATCCAGAGAATGGTCGCTTCGTGGCACAGCAGAAAGTGGATAGTTCAGGCTTCCTGACGGAGCCCGTTGTGGCTGACGGCAAACTGCTGATTCAGGCAAAAGACGGCACGCTGTACGCGATCACGCGTTAATTACACGGCGGTTGTAGTATACTAAACGGCTCCTGTTCACTCAGGAGCCGTTTTGACATTTTTAAAAACGCTGCGAAAGCGACGTTATTTTGAATTTTATGAGGCTTCAAACATGGTACCTGTGGTCGCGCTTGTCGGGCGCCCTAACGTTGGAAAATCCACTCTTTTTAACCGTTTAACACGCACCCGTGATGCGCTGGTTGCGGATTTCCCGGGGCTGACGCGTGACCGTAAGTACGGTCGTGCAGAGGTGGAAGGACGCGAGTTCATCTGTATCGATACCGGGGGTATTGACGGTACGGAAGACGGCGTAGAAACCCGCATGGCAGAGCAATCTCTGCTGGCTATCGAAGAAGCGGATGTAGTTCTGTTTATGGTGGATGCTCGCGCTGGCCTGATGCCCGCGGATTCTGCTATTGCTAAACATCTGCGTTCACGCGAAAAGCCAACCTTCCTGGTGGCGAACAAAACTGACGGCATCGATGCCGATCAGGCCATTGCGGATTTCTGGTCTTTAGGCCTGGGCGATATTTATCCTATCGCGGCCTCGCATGGTCGTGGCGTCACCAGCCTGCTGGAAACCGTTCTGCTGCCGTGGGTTGATGAAGTAAACCCACCGGAAGAGGTGGACGAGGACGCTGAATACTGGGCGCAGTTTGAAGCCGGAGAGGAAGGCGAGGAAGAGCCAGAAGACGACTTCAACCCGCAGGATCTGCCTATCAAGCTGGCTATCGTGGGTCGCCCAAACGTGGGTAAGTCTACGCTTACTAACCGTATTCTCGGCGAAGAGCGCGTGGTGGTTTACGACATGCCAGGCACAACGCGTGACAGCATCTACATTCCCATGCAGCGCGATGAACGTGAGTACGTACTTATCGACACCGCAGGGGTGCGTAAGCGCGGGAAAATCACCGATGTGGTAGAGAAATTCTCGGTGATCAAAACCCTTCAGGCGATTGAAGACGCCAACGTGGTGCTGCTGGTTATTGACGCACGTGAAGGTATCTCCGATCAGGATCTCTCTCTGCTCGGCTTTATCCTCAATAGTGGGCGCTCACTGGTTATCGTCGTCAACAAATGGGACGGCCTGAGCAATGAAGTGCGCGAGCAGGTGAAAGAGACGCTGGACTTCCGTTTGGGCTTTATCGACTTTGCCCGCGTTCACTTCATCTCTGCCCTGCACGGCAGCGGCGTTGGTAACCTGTTCGAATCCGTTCGTGAAGCCTATGACAGCTCTACCCGCCGTCAGAGCACGGCGATGCTGACCCGTATCATGAACATGGCTGCTGAAGACCACCAGCCGCCGCTGGTGCGCGGTCGTCGCGTGAAGCTGAAATATGCTCACGCCGGGGGGTATAACCCGCCTATCGTGGTGATCCACGGTAACCAGGTGAAGGATCTGCCGGACTCCTACAAACGCTACCTGATGAACTACTTCCGCAAGTCGCTGGACGTGATGGGTACGCCTATCCGTATTCAGTTCAAGGAAGGGGAAAACCCGTTTGCGAATAAACGCAACACCCTGACGCCGAACCAGATGCGTAAGCGTAAGCGTTTGATTAAGCATATTAAGAAAAGCAAATAATCCTTGCCGTTCTCACTATAACCCGCGCTTGTCGCGGGTTTTTTTCGCCCATTCAAAAGGCCTGCCTTCCTTGTGTGATGTCAATCACTATTCGCTTTTAACCATGTTTATATCTAAGAAAGTAGACAATCGTCGAATTTTCGTCTTAAAGTCCAGGGTTCGGTACTAGACAAAACTAGCGCCTGGTTATCAAATGGTTAACCAACATTTCGCCGCATGTAAAAAATCGATCGGATACGTAACCGTTCGGCGTACATGCTGGTGTTTACAAGCACGACACATACCTTTCGGGAGAATTATGCAATCCTCTGTTAATCAAAAAGAGAGCCGAACCTTCTTCGGCCATCCTTATCCGCTCGGTTCGCTGTTCTTCACCGAGATGTGGGAGCGTTTCTCGTTTTACGGTATTCGCCCGCTACTGATCCTGTTTATGGCCGCCACCGTGTATGACGGCGGAATGGGCCTGGCGCGTGAAAACGCCTCGGCGATTGTCGGCATCTTCGCGGGCACCATGTACCTCGCCGCGCTGCCGGGCGGCTGGCTGGCGGATAACTGGCTCGGCCAGCAGCGGGCCGTCTGGTACGGTTCGATTTTGATTGCGCTCGGGCACCTGTCGATCGCCCTGTCGGCCATCATGGGCGACAACCTGTTCTTCATCGGCCTGATGTTCATCGTGCTCGGCTCCGGCCTGTTCAAGACCTGTATCTCGGTCATGGTGGGGACACTGTACAAAAAGGGCGATGCGCGTCGTGACGGCGGTTTCTCGCTGTTCTATATGGGCATCAACATGGGCTCGTTCATTGCCCCTCTGATTTCCGGCTGGCTGATTAAAACCCACGGCTGGCACTGGGGCTTTGGTATCGGCGGTATCGGGATGCTGGTCGCCCTGATCATCTTCCGCGTGTTTGCCGTTCCGGCCATGAAGCGCTACGACAGCGAAGTCGGTCTGGACTCCACCTGGAACAGTCCGGTAGTGAAGCGTAACGGCGTGGGCGCCTGGCTGCTGGCGCTGGCTGTGGGTGTTGCAATTATCGTAACGTTGATTGCCCAGGGCGTGATTGTGATTAATCCGGTCGCGGTCGCCAGCGTGCTGGTGTATGTGATTGCCGCCTCCGTCGCGCTCTACTTCATCTACCTGTTCATCTTCGCCGGGCTGAATCGCAAAGAGCGCGCAAGGCTGCTGGTGTGCTTTATTCTGCTGGTCTCCGCCGCGTTCTTCTGGTCCGCGTTCGAGCAGAAGCCAACCTCCTTCAACCTGTTCGCCAACGACTACACTAACCGCATGATCGGTGATTTTGAGATCCCGGCGGTGTGGTTCCAGTCGATTAATGCCCTGTTCATCATTCTGCTGGCCCCGGTATTTAGCTGGGCATGGCCGAAGCTGGCGAGCAAAAACATTCGTCCGAGCAGCATCACCAAGTTCGTGATCGGTATTCTGTGTGCAGCGGCGGGCTTTGGCCTGATGATGCTGGCGGCGCAGAACGTGCTGAACAACGGTGGGGCAGGGGTTTCTCCGTTCTGGCTGGTGGGAAGTATCCTGATGCTGACGCTCGGGGAACTGTGCCTGAGTCCGATTGGTCTGGCGACCATGACCCTGCTGGCGCCGGAAAGAATGCGCGGTCAGATGATGGGCCTGTGGTTCTGCGCCAGTGCGCTGGGTAACCTGGCTGCGGGGCTGATTGGTGGCCATGTGAAGGCCGACCAGCTGGATATGCTGCCAGACCTCTTTGCCCGTTGCTCCATTGCGCTGCTGATTTGTGCTGCGGTGCTGATCGTCCTCATTATTCCGGTGCGCCGCATGCTGGAAAATGCGCAGACTAAACCGGCTACCGAAGCCTGATACTATTCAGCCTGCCGGGGCAGTTATCCTGCCCCGGCTCAACTCAACAGGAGAGAGCATGTCGATTACCTGTCCGGATTGCCACGCAGCGCTCGAGCCGCAAAACGGTATCGCGCATTGCGACAGCTGCAATAAAGATATTCCCCTTGAAGCGCGCTGCCCTGACTGCCATCAGCCGCTTCAGGTACTCAAGGCCTGCGGCGCGGTGGACTACTTCTGTCAGAACGGCCACGGGCTGATCTCAAAAAAACGCGTCGAGTTCGTCAGGGCTGGGGCTTAATCGCACACGCAGCCTTCTCCTTTTTGCCATAGCTCGATCAGCGATTCCGGCGCTTCCTGCTCCGGAACCAGCACAATAATATCGGTATACTGCGCCTGATTGTGCCGGGTCCAGATTATCTGAATGCGAAAATAGCGCTGATCGCCGCTGCCCGGAGACGACGCCTGGCCCGGTGGCTGTCCGCGCGGGATAGCCTGTTCCAGAATATTCACCACGCGCTGACGCTGCGCCTCGTTGAGCGTGGAGAGGGCGATCGTGCGCTGACCGCTCAGCTTAGGAATAAAGGCGACGCCGCCTTCCCGGGCCAGCTCAACCACGGCGTCATCCGTCAGTTCCGGTACCTGCATTACAGTACTCCCACCTGTTCCCAGGCTTGTTTAATGGCCGCCCCAACGTCGCTACCGGAGCGCTTCTCGCCGTGGGCGATCGTCAGTTTTGCGAAAGCGTCAAAATCCGCATCCTGCGCCAGGTTGCGATCGCAAACCGTGTCGTACCAGGCATAACCCGCTTTTTCCCAGGCGTAACCACCGATCGCCGTTGCGGCCAGGTAAAACGCCCGGTTGGGGATGCCGGAGTTCAGGTGTACGCCGCCGTTATCCTCGCGCGTTTTGATGAAATCTTTCATGTGCGCGGGCTGCGGGTCTTTACCGAGGAGGGGATCGTCGTAGGCGGTACCGGGTTCAGACATGGAACGTAGCCCTTTCCCGTTGATGCCCTCCGCCAGCAGCCCCTCGCCAATCAGCCAGTCTGCCCGATCGGCGGTTTGCTTAAGATGGTATTGCTTCACCAGCGAGCCAAACACGTCGGATAATGACTCGTTCAGCGCGCCCGATTGTTCAAAGTAGATGAGCCCGGCTTCGGTCTCCGTCACACCGTGGCTCAGCTCATGCGCCACTACGTCGATGGCAATGGTGAAACGGTTGAAGATTTCCCCGTCGCCATCGCCAAAGACCATCTGCTGGCCGTTCCAGAAGGCGTTCTGATATTCCCGGCCATAGTGCACGGTGCCGGTGAGGATCAGCCCTTTGTTATCGAGCGAATCGCGCTGATATTCTTTCCAGAAGAAATCATGGGTGATACCCAAATAATCGTACGCTTCATCCACCGCCACATCGCCGTTGGAGGGCTGGCCTTCATAGCGCACCTGGGTTCCCGGCAGCTCCTGGGTCTGTTTCGCATCGTAGATGTCACGCTCAAGCTGACCGGCTTTATTGACGTGCGGCGCGGCGGGCTTACCCGGCATATGCGCCATCAGGGTTTGCACATGGGTTAATGTCTGACGGGCGCAGCGCTGCTGGGGCTCTGACCCGCTTTCGATAATACGACGAAGAATATACGGAGGGATGACGCTATGTAGATGGGGCATGCTGCTCTCCTTATTAAAAAAGGCAATAGCAGCAGTATAGTTTGTAACCGGCGAAGATTTATCCGCTTTTACGCTGGCGCGTTTTTTTCATCGGTTTGATCTCTTTCACCTCACTCTCGACCCAGCCGTCAGAAAGCCGGGTGGTGAGTACATCCCCGGCTTTGACCTGTTTCGTCTGCTTCAGCACTTTGCCGTCCGTCGCGGTGGTCACACTATAGCCGCGGGCCAGCGTGGAGAGCGGGCTGACGGCTTCCAGATGGGTGACCGCATTGCCAAAACGCTCGCGGGTGGTGCTCAGGCGTGAGCGGATATTTTCCGCGAGGCGATACTCAAGCTGCTGGATCCGCGTTTGTGCGCGATAAATCTTCGGCTGCGGATTCTGCTGGTTCAGACGCTGCGTCGTGCGCTGCTGGCGCGATACCGCCCGCTTAAGCTGGTTATCCAGCGCGAAGTTCATCCGCTGACGCAGACGTTCCAGCACGGTTTGCTGACGCGCCAGACGCAATTGCGGGTGCTGCTGTTGCAGACGATGATGAAGCTGGGTAAAGCGGCGGGTACGGTTGGCGAGGAAGTAGTCCATCGCCATCTCCAGGCGCTGCTGCCCGTTCTGGATCTGACGCAGCAGCTCCTGCTGGTTACGGCTGACCACCTCTGCCGCCGCGGACGGCGTGGGCGCGCGTAAATCCGCGACAAAATCGGCAATCGTCACATCCGTTTCGTGACCGACGGCGCTTACCACCGGGATAAGGCTGGCAAAGATTGCCCGCGCCACGCGCTCGTCGTTAAAACTCCACAGGTCTTCCAGCGAGCCGCCGCCGCGCCCGACGATCAGGACATCACACTCCTGACGCGCATTCGCCAGCTCAATGGCGCGCACGATCTGCCCCGGCGCATCGTCACCCTGAACGGCGGTCGGGTAGATAATGACGGGCAGGGAAGGGTCACGGCGCTTCAGGACGTGCAAAATATCGTGCAGGGCCGCACCGGTTTTCGAGGTGATAACCCCAACGCAGTGGGCAGGTGAGGGCAGGGGCTTTTTAAACTGCTGGTCAAACAACCCCTCAGCCGAAAGCATGGCTTTTAGCTGCTCGTACTTCTGCTGCAACAAGCCTTCGCCCGCGGGCTGCATGCTCTCGACGATAATCTGATAATCGCCGCGCGGCTCATACAGGGTAATGTTGGCGCGAACCAGAACCTGCTGGCCATGCTGAGGACGGAACGTCACGCGACGGTTGCTGTTGCGGAACATCGCGCAGCGCACCTGAGCGGTGTCGTCTTTCAGCGTAAAGTACCAGTGACCGGAAGCAGGCTGCGTGAAGTTAGAGATTTCACCGCTGATCCAGACCTGTCCCATTTCCTGCTCAAGCAGCAAACGCACCGTCTGATTAAGGCGGCTGACAGTATAAATTGAGGGGGATTGAGAGGATAACATGTGAGCGGGATCAAATTCTAAATCAGCAAGTTATTCAGTCGATAGTAACCTGCTGAGAGGTGAGCGCAAGCATTTTTTTCAAAAAAGTGTGGATGCAATCGGTTACGCTCTGTATAATGCCACGGCAATATTTAACCACCCAGGTCAGAGATATTGCCCATGCTACGTATCGCTAAAGAAGCACTGACGTTTGACGACGTCCTCCTCGTTCCCGCTCACTCCACCGTTCTGCCGAATACTGCCGACCTCAGCACGCAGTTGACGAAAACCATTCGTCTGAACATTCCTATGCTCTCCGCAGCAATGGACACCGTGACTGAAGCGCGTCTGGCTATCGCCTTGGCACAGGAAGGCGGCATTGGCTTTATCCACAAAAACATGTCTATCGAGCGTCAGGCGGAAGAAGTTCGCCGCGTGAAGAAACATGAATCCGGTATCGTGTCCGATCCTCAGACCGTTCTGCCAACCACCACGCTGCACGAAGTGAAAGCCCTGACCGAGCGTAACGGCTTTGCAGGCTATCCGGTAGTCACTGAAGACAACGAACTGGTCGGCATCATTACCGGTCGTGACGTGCGTTTCGTGACTGACCTGAACCAGCCTGTCAGCGTCTACATGACGCCAAAAGAGCGTCTGGTGACCGTGCGTGAAGGCGAAACCCGCGACGTGGTGCTGGCGAAAATGCACGAAAAACGCGTTGAGAAAGCGCTGGTTGTGGACGCGAACTTCCACCTGCGCGGCATGATCACCGTTAAAGATTTCCAGAAAGCAGAACGTAAACCGAACGCCTGTAAAGACGAGCATGGCCGTCTGCGCGTCGGCGCTGCGGTTGGCGCAGGCGCGGGTAACGAAGAGCGCGTTGACGCGCTGGTTGCTGCGGGCGTTGACGTGCTGCTGATTGACTCCTCCCACGGCCACTCCGAAGGCGTTCTGCAACGTATTCGTGAAACCCGTGCTAAGTACCCGGATCTCCAGATCATCGGCGGTAACGTGGCAACCGGCGCAGGCGCTCGCGCGCTGGCGGAAGCGGGTTGCAGCGCGGTGAAAGTGGGTATCGGTCCTGGCTCTATCTGTACCACCCGTATCGTCACCGGCGTAGGCGTGCCGCAGATCACGGCGGTTTCTGACGCGGTTGAAGCGCTGGAAGGTACCGGTATTCCGGTAATCGCGGACGGCGGTATCCGTTTCTCTGGCGACATCGCCAAAGCGATCGCCGCAGGTGCCGCAGCCGTGATGGTGGGCTCCATGCTGGCCGGTACCGAAGAATCCCCGGGTGAAATCGAACTCTACCAGGGGCGTTCTTATAAATCCTACCGCGGTATGGGCTCCCTGGGCGCGATGTCCAAAGGTTCCTCCGACCGTTACTTCCAGACCGATAACGCCGCAGACAAACTGGTGCCGGAAGGTATCGAAGGCCGCGTGGCGTATAAAGGCCGCCTGAAAGAGATCATTCACCAGCAGATGGGCGGCCTGCGCTCCTGTATGGGTCTGACCGGCTGTGGTACCATTGACCTGCTGCGTACCAAAGCGGAATTCGTACGCATCAGCGGTGCGGGTATCCAGGAGAGCCACGTTCACGACGTGACGATCACCAAAGAGTCCCCGAACTACCGTCTGGGCTCCTGATAAATTTCCGCGCCCGGCTCAATGCCGGGCGCTTTGTTTTGTTTCACTTGCCTCGGAATTAGCGTCAATGACGGAAAACATTCATAAACATCGCATTCTCATCCTGGACTTTGGTTCTCAGTATACTCAGCTGGTGGCGCGCCGCGTGCGTGAGCTGGGCGTTTACTGTGAGCTGTGGGCGTGGGATGTCACGGAAGCACAGATTCGCGAGTTCAATCCAAGCGGCATCATCCTGTCCGGCGGCCCGGAAAGCACTACCGAAGAGAACAGCCCGCGTGCGCCGCAGTACGTATTCGAAGCGGGCGTACCGGTGTTCGGCGTTTGCTACGGTATGCAGACCATGGCGATGCAGCTGGGTGGCCACGTAGAAGGCTCTAACGAGCGTGAGTTCGGCTACGCACAGGTTGAAGTCGTCACCGACAGCGCGCTGGTGCGCGGTATTGAAGACTCCCTGACCGCAGACGGCAAACCGCTGCTGGACGTGTGGATGAGCCACGGCGACAAAGTCACCGCTATCCCGTCCGACTTCGTGACCGTTGCCAGCACCGAAAGCTGCCCGTTCGCGATCATGGCGAACGAAGAAAAACGCTTCTACGGCGTGCAGTTCCACCCGGAAGTGACCCACACCCGTCAGGGTATGCGCATGCTGGAGCGCTTCGTGCGTGATATCTGCCAGTGTGAAGCCCTGTGGACCCCGGCAAAAATCATCGACGACGCCGTGGAGCGTATCCGCCAGCAGGTTGGTGATGACAAAGTGATCCTCGGCCTCTCCGGCGGCGTGGACTCCTCCGTGACCGCGATGCTGCTGCACCGCGCGATCGGCAAAAACCTGACCTGCGTCTTCGTGGATAACGGACTGCTGCGTCTGAATGAAGCGAAGCAGGTTATGGACATGTTTGGCGACCACTTCGGTCTGAACATCGTTCATGTGGAAGGCGAGCAGCGCTTCCTGGACGCGCTGAAAGGCGAGAACGATCCGGAAGCGAAACGTAAAATCATCGGTCGCGTGTTCGTGGAAGTGTTCGATGAAGAAGCGCTGAAGCTGGAAGACGTGAAATGGCTGGCGCAGGGCACCATCTACCCTGACGTGATCGAGTCTGCGGCCTCCGCAACCGGTAAAGCGCACGTTATCAAATCTCACCACAACGTGGGCGGCCTGCCGAAAGAGATGAAGATGGGCCTGGTTGAGCCACTGCGTGAGCTGTTCAAAGACGAAGTGCGTAAGATCGGCCTGGAGCTGGGTCTGCCGTACGACATGCTCTACCGTCACCCGTTCCCGGGCCCGGGCCTCGGGGTACGCGTGCTGGGCGAAGTGAAGAAAGAGTACTGCGACCTGCTGCGTCGCGCGGACGCGATCTTCATCGAAGAGCTGCACAAAGCTGACCTGTACAACAAGGTGAGCCAGGCGTTCACCGTGTTCCTGCCGGTGCGCTCCGTCGGCGTGATGGGCGATGGTCGTAAGTACGACTGGGTTGTCTCCCTGCGTGCGGTGGAAACCATCGACTTCATGACCGCGCACTGGGCGCACCTGCCGTATGACTTCTTAGGCCGCGTGTCTAACAGAATAATCAATGAAGTCAATGGCATATCGCGTGTCGTGTATGACATCAGCGGTAAGCCACCGGCGACGATCGAGTGGGAATGATGTATAGCTAGCTCATAGCTCATCATATCTATTCATTTTAATATCTAACCCTCTGTAATTACAGAGGGTTTTTGTTTATATCTACTCATATCTATTCACTCTACACCACATTTTTCGACGGTACAGATGACGGTATTACCCGAAAGGTATACTCTCATAGCGACAAAAATATGGATGCATTACGGGTGAATTGTGCTTACCGATACCAAACTTAAAAACCTCAAGCCTCAGGACAAATTATATAAAGTTTCCGACCGTGACGGGCTGTATGTCGCCGTGCTCACGTCAGGCTCTGTCTCGTTTCGCTACGACTACCGCATTAACGGGCGCCGGGAAACGCTGGTGATCGGCCAGTACGGTCGTGACGGTATCAGCCTGGCGGAAGCGCGAGAGGAATTGATTAACGCTAAAAAGCTCGTGAAGGCAGGCCAGTCGCCTGCTGCGGCAAAACGAGACGGTATTAAAAAGATCCGCGGGGCTGAGACGTTCGCGGTACATACCGACAGTTACATGAAGAATGCCACGCTGGCAGACAGTACGCGGGAACTTAAGCGGGCGATCATTGATCGTGACCTGATACCGTCACTCGGCAACAAACTAATGACTGAGATCACCACAGCGGCGGTTCGTGATTTGTGCGATAAAATCGTCCAGCGCGGTGGTAATGCAACAGCAGTAAGAGCCCGGGAGATAATCAGCAGTGTTTACCGTCATGCTAATGACAGAGGGCACGGGTTCTATAACCCAGCTGCTGATATAAAACCGTCCTCCATTGCCACATTTGTGGACAGGGAGCGATACCTTAGTCCAGAAGAAATTGGTGTATTTTTCCGTGCGCTGGATAGTTTCAGTGCAATGGGAACGCTGAAAATGGCAATCAAGCTCGTTCTGCTGACGATGGTCAGGAAAGGGGAGTTCACCAACGCCGAGCTTAAAGAAATCAGCTTCACAAAAGGGGTTTGGACCATCCCGGGCGAAAGAATGAAGAGCGGGAAACCTCATTCAATTTACCTTTCAAGGCAGGCACTTGATCTGATGGTAACTCTTCAGATGTGCGCCGGGGGTAGTATTTATCTTGTGCCTGGCCGATACGACTTCAACAAACCTATCTCCAACGCCTCGCTTAATTCCCTGATCGACCGCGTAGTGGCGCGCATAAACGAATCGGGTTATCACTTTGAACGCTTTACTGTGCATGATCTGCGACGTACCGCCAGCACTAACCTTCATGAAGCTGATTATCCATCAGACTGGATAGAGAAAGGCCAGGCCAGAAAGCAGAAAGGGACGAGAGCGGTTTACAATAAAGCAGAATATGCGCGGCAACGCGCTTACATGCTTCAGCAGTGGGCTGATATGGTTGATGCCTGGATAGCAGGGGAGCACACAGATCTGGTGCTGTTCTCCCCTTCGAAGTTTGAGAAGTGGATGGAAAGTCAGTAGCCGAAGAAAATGACTATTTAAATCTCGCTGATGAATTATGCCGCACGCTCCCGGCCCTGGTTGTCTGTTGGTGGAAATGGAGCATGTCCGAATGCTCTCGTCATCCCGGCGATATCCAGCGCGTATCCAGGGTGCAACTGCACCGCCGGGCCTTCGCACTGGTTGCCCCATACGTCAAAGCCATGCGACGACTGTCGGGCGAAAAGCTCAATGCGTGGCACATCTCCAAGCAACTGCACCAGTTTTTCACGGATCACGTCAGGTTTGCGCGAGTTCTCAAGGCGCGGCGCCGTGACGTGCTGGCAGATTGAAGCATCCATGCGCGCCGGCAGTTTCCCGCGTACCGCGAAAAGGCAGTCTTCGCTGTTCGCCCGGGTCATGTGTCCCATGCCGATCGCGCTGTTGCCTTTGTGCTTGTTCGTCTTGTGCCAGGTGAATCCCTTCATGGTCATCAGGCGGAAGCCCCATGCTTCGATTACCTTCAGTGCTTCAACCGGCTGTGTAGGTACCCACCACATAGCCAGCAGGCAATCTTCGGCAGCCAGATCCCACACTGGCAGGCGGCAGATATCGAGCACGTTCATAACCGGATATTTGAATCCAGCGCCGCGCTCGCCGTCTGCTGCTTTGTCGCGGTATACCCAAGGCGGATCTGCGTAGATAAGAGTGTATTTTCCGATCATGCTGCCACCTTCTTGCTGTTCATCAGCTCAGCCACGCGCTGAGCCTTCAATGGGTTTCTGATAACGTCGCCGTTCGGTGCTACCCATCCACGGCGAATGATGGAATAGGGCAGCGTGACACTGCCCACGGTGATCCCGTCGTGCGGTTTAGTCATAAACCACCCCGCGACATCCGATCCCGCTGTAGTCCAGGTGCGGGGTACGGTTCCCTTTGGTGATGCACTGCTGGCGGCGCACCGCGATGCGGGCGCGCTCAACTTCACCAACAGCGGCGTCCAGGCACTGGAGCCAGAGACGGGCCGCGATGCGGTAATGTCCGCGGCGCTCGCGCTCGATGGCCCGGCTTTCGATCTCCATTGCTTCCGGCGTTACTGCCACCACTCTTTCAACACGGCGCTGCGACACGTAGTCTTCGTGATAGCGCTCAAGCTTCGTCTTTTTCATCTGATCCAGAACTCTCAACTGATTACCGCCGCCAGCCACATCAGGTAGGCGACCACGGCCAGATACAGGTACACATCTGACCATCTGCCGATATGCTTCTTCAGCGCCGTCATGCTGCCGCACTCACGGATGCACCCTTAACTGGACGATACTTTCGCAGCTCAACCGGTGGCTTTTTTCCCTGGAATTCGTCCGGGCTATTCTTCCTGCGATCGTCAAGCCACTTCTCTACTTCTTCCTGGGTCCATGCCACTTTCCCATCGGTGATGTACCAGCGTTTCGGGAATTCGCCATCACGCTCCAGTAGGTCAATCGTGCTCCATGACAGTGGCACCACCTCAAGGAGTTTTTTCTTACTCAATGCACCTTTCATAACTATCTCTCCTGGTTGCAGGTGTGGCGCCGTGGCGCCACGGTGGTGATTACATAGGGACTTCGTTCAGCTCATCGCGACGGATGGTGTACACATCAGTAGCTTTAGCCAGGCGTTCATCATCGTTAGCGAGCTTTTTGGCGACGTATTTGTAGGCGTTATCCAGATCCTTCAGGGTGTTGTAGTTCATCGCTGCGTCAGTGAAAGCGCACAGAATCTCTTCTGGATCGCGGTCATCGCTGCTCTTTGGTTTCTCTTCCTGCTTTTGCTCAGGCTTGGAGTTGATCAGCTTGTTCATGCCGGTCGCGGTTGCAGGTGTCGGCGTGATATCGCGTTCAACGCGCGGTGCCGTTTCCTGCAATTCGTCAGGGGTGTACACGCCCATGATGACGTCTGGGCAATGCAGGCGTGACCAGCGCTTTGTCGCCAGGTATGCGAGTTGTTGTTTCGGATCGCTAGCCCAAAGCGTGGAGTTTCTTACCTGTGCCTGAGACAGCATTAACTCGAGAACTCGAGGATGATCCTCACCCTTCATAGTTGCCCATACGCGAACACCGCAGCCTTCTTCGTCTTTAAGGGTCCATCCAGGTGCGATATACGGGTTGCCGTTTTTGGATGTTTTCTCAACAAACTTTCCGATCACGCGTTCCCACGGCCCGAACCACTCATAGTTGATGCGATCTTTGGTTGGAGACATGGTTGAGATAACCGCGTTTACTAACTGGGCTTCATAGCCGAGCGTGCCGCTCACAACATGGGTTTTCTGCGCAACGGCGAATGGGTTCATTCCCCACTGCGCAGCCTGCATTGCTACAGCCATGCAATCAGCTGGTTTCCCGGCGAGGTGAGCCGGTACCGTCACACGGCTTTGCGCCATTACTTCGGCGAACTTCATCAGTTGGTTCAAACCCTCAGGGCTGAAAATTGTTGCAGCAGTTCCAGCGATTGCTGTGTCTACTGGTGCGTTGATGTTTGCGATGTCGTTGCTCATACGTGCATATCCTGTTTGCGTGCCCACTCAGGGCGTTTAATAATTTCAAATCCACCCCATTCGCCTGACTCGCGGCACTGGTGGTATGTATTCAGATCCCGGCGGAACAGTGCGTGCCCGGCATCTACGTCCGGCGCATCCAGCTCGAACACGCGCACCGGGTAGCGTCCGCAGTCGATGGTTTCGCTCACAGCCAGGAAGAAGAATCCGTGCGGCTCGCCGGTGGTCTGATGCGCGCCTTCGCGGTACATGGCATCCTGCACGTGGTACCTGAATTCCTCGATGTGGCGGGCGAACCGCTCCATATCGGCAACCTTCTTCACGTCCAGAAGCACCGGGTGATGCTTCAAGCGCTTGTCCGGACGAATGCGGCACAGCTCTCCGGTTTCCGGATCCGTCCAGTAGTGCGATGCTTCGCAGAATCCTTCCGCTTCAAGCAGCCAGCGCGCAGCCGGGTGTGCCATCGCGCTGTCGCGCATAAGTTTCAGCTTGCGGCCCTGTTCGGCATCCATCACCGTCATGCCCATGTTCTCAACATCTTTAAGGAAGGCTTCCTGATCTGCTTTCCCCTGATTGGTTCTCAGGTTGAACTGCGGCGCCACGATAAAACGCTTATCGAATTCTTCCGGCTCCAGCAGCAGGCAGTGCAGGGCGGTACCCATGTCAAGCGCTTTCAGCTTTTCTGTGTCGACCGGCGCGGATTTCTGCCACGGCAACAGGGCCGGGCTCAACGCCACCATATCCAGCTGCGACTTACTCACGCCGTCGCCGGCGTGGTAATCCTCGTTGCTGATGTCGAAGTAAATTCCTGGCATCATGCCGCAGTCCTCGCCGTGTCCAGCTGGTCAGCCAGATCCCACTTCGCGATGATGCTGGTCATCGCGGCCTGGTAAGCTGCGAGAGCCTCTTCGAATTCCGTGCTCATCATCAGTTCTTCAAGAATTTCGGTGCGCACGCCTTTGCGTTCCAGCTCATAGAAAGGCTTTTGCAGCTGGTGGAACTTGATAGCGTCGATCAGCTCCACCTGGCGCGCGTAGTGCAACTGACTCAGCTGGTAGTCGCTGTCGATGCTATTCATGATTTTTTTCAGGTTATTAATCTGCTGGATGTTCATACGCACCTCAGTACTTGATAGAGATTGCAGAAACCTTCCCGCTGGCGATGGCTATCAGCGCTTTCTCAGCCATTTCCTGCGGAAGACCACTTTCAATCAGGTCTGCAATAGCCTGACGATTGATGGTGCGGCGATGCTCTTTGTCAGCTGCGCGGCGCGCTTCTTCATCGGCGATGCGTTTCTGTTCTGCCAGTCGAACTGCTTCCGCTTCTTCCTGACGGCGGCGCTCCGCTGCGATAGCGTCGTTCTTTTCCTGCTCAGCTTTTTCCGCAGCGGCTTTTGCTTCACGCTCTGCTTTCTGCTGGGCTTCAATTTTTTCGCGCTCTGCGCGTTCAGTTGCAGCCTTGGCTTCAGCTTCACGGCGTGCAGAAGCATCAATCTCGGCCTGTGCTTTTGCTTCTGCATCACGCTTAGCCTGTTCTGCTGCTTCGCGGCGTATAGCTTCTTCACGTTCTAGACGTGCTTTTTCCTCTGCCTCTTTGCGCAGGCGTTCCAGCTCAGCCGCTTCGTGCTCGCGCTTTTGCGCTACTACCAGCGACGCTTCCAGTTGCTGAATGGTTGAGTCTTTAGCCACTCCCGCCTCTGCTGCACGCTCCTGCCAGCTGTCATCCAGCACCACGGATTTAGCCTCCAGAATGCGAGCCTGAATATCAGTGGATGGCAGGTAATTTCCGGTGGTGTCGATCACTTCAGCCAGTGCGCGCAAATCCACAAGGCGCTGCTGCAATGCTTCGGTGCGTGCCTTTTCAGCGTCTTCCCATTCGGTAAGTGGGCGGCGAACTTCGTCGCGAAGCTGATCGCATTCGGTCACGAAGCGTCGCAGTTCTGCTTCGACCACTTTTGGTTGCTCCTTCAGGCGCTTCAGGTAATCACGGCCTGGCTTTTCAACTGCCGTCTTGCTGCGTGATACCTGGGCGGCGAGGGATGCGATACGGGCGCGGCCTTTGGCTGTGCTCAGGTCAGGAACCTCGTTAACGCCATCACGGATCTGTTCAAGGAACTTATCCAGACCGTTTTCAACGTAAATGCTTGGCGCCAGGTCCGGCGCGATTTCGATGATTGCTAATTCACTCACTTGCTCACCCCCATATCCATTTCAGTTTTGACTGCCATCTTGGTGACAAACGCCCAGTTGATGGCCTCATGCAGAGTGCGGCACTTGGTGCTCATCAGCCCGCACGCCGTAACGCAGTACCAGCCGTTGATGATTTTCCACTGCATAATTCGTTACCTCAGTGTTACCGTTGAGGTAATAATTATCCTTATGTGGTTTGAAGTCAATAGGTATGATTATAAAAAATTACCCGTAAGGTAATTCTAAGGGCAATAAAAAAGCCGCTCAATGGCGGCTTAGTATCTGAAATTTATAAAGTTATTCTTGCGTTTTACCGTTCTGAACAATCACGAAATCGACGTAGCTCTCGATCTTACTTTTCTCGCTCTCAGGTAACAATGCGTAGCGGGCCCGGTCGTAATGGATGGTCGCCGGGTCGCGAGGATGGATGAGCAGCTCATATCCCCGGCGCCCGAACGCGCTGGCGATCGCCTCCAGGGTGGAGATGGAAACGCTAACCTCATTGTTCAGCATGCGGTTGATTGTCGCCTGGGCAACGCCGGACGCCTTCGACAGCTTACCCTGGGAGGACAGGTCGCGGTTGTTCTGCATCCACGCTTCGAGGTTATGCGCCGCCAACTGGCCGATATCGGAGGCGGTGATCTCCTCCTGGGGGATTGCAACAGCAGATAATGAGTGGTCGACGTCCAGCCAGTTCGACGGCTTGTTCGCTGCCTTCTCAATCTTGCGCGCCACCGTGTCGCCAACAACCTTCTGCCCGCGGGCCCAGCGGTTCACCAGGTTTGCCTGAGTTCCCAGTTTTTCCGCCAGACGAGTCTGCACCCCGTTAAAGTCACGGTCGATGATATCGTTAATATTCTGCCTGCGGATATCCTGAATACTTTTCATGCTCTGGTGAATCGCCTCATATATGAATTAGTTAGTGGTTCAATTAAAAGCGAATTTACCTCACAGGTAAATGCACCTCACAGGTAACAAACCTTGATTTTTATTACCTTCTGGGTGAATATTTGTTATCTGAAATTAATATCAGGCAATAGCTATGAGCGAGAACGAAAAATTCGACTTCAAAAAACACTGGTTGCAACTCACTCCTGATGAGCGAAATGCCTTTGCTGACGAGGCCGGAACGACCAGCCACTACATCCAGACTCATCTGACAGGCCGTCGTAAAATGCCCGGTAAGACATTGATGAATGGGTTATTTAAGGCATGCAAACAACGCGGCTGGGTCAGAACAAAGCCGGAACTGGCTATCTTCTTCTACGAATAAAACCTCCTTCAAACCCCCATCAGGCCGCCTTCTGGCGGTCTTTTCATATCTATTCAGTCCTCTCAGGTAATAATGATCCAAATATGGTTGATCTTTTTTCGGCCATCGCACAAAATTACCAAAGATAAATTTCAAAGAGAGGTGCAAATGAAGCGATTAACTCAGCGTGAAGCTCTCGAAATGGGCCTCGCCAGGTTCTACACCGGCAAGAAGTGCATTCACGGGCATGACAGTGAGCGCTACACCCTCAGTGGTGAATGCGTTAAGTGCAACAACGAGCGGGCTCGACGCCAGCAGCAGTTGCGTTCAGATAAATTAAAGGCAGCCAGAAAGGCGCGGGAGGCAGCATGAAGATTTTTTTCTCCGGTTCCAGTGCTCAATTATGCATTGAAGCAGAGTCAGAAGAAGAAAAGGCGATGCTCATTATGTGGCACCGGCTGAACATTTCAGATCAGACAATGTACTGCGACATGGTTAATACTGGTTGCTTCGCTGGGTTGCGCCTTTGTGGAATCACTGATCTCGAGAAAGAGTAGGTTCATATGGCTAATCAATGGCTACGTCTTTGGCATGATATGCCTAATGACCCGAAGTGGAGAACCATAGCGAGAATATCCGGTCAACCGATAGCTCTCGTTCAGGCCGTTTATGTCCACCTTCTTGTTAGCGGGTCACAAAATGTCACGCGAGGTCACGCTGATGTCACGAACGAGGACTTAGCGTCACATTTTGACGTGACTGAGTGTGACATAGACGCTGTTATTAACGCCATGCAGGGCCGTGTTTTGGATGGAACATACCTTACAGGGTGGGAGCGGAGACAGCCTAAAAAGGAGGACCGTGGCAATGATGAAACAGGAGCAAAATCAGCAACTCAGAGAAAAAGAGAGCAGCGTGAAAGGCAGCGGATGCGACAACAAGAAAGCAATGAGTCACGGCAATGTCACGACAAGTCACGAAATGTCACGACAGATAAAGAAGAGATAAAGAGAAGAGAAGATATAAAAGATAAACCCCACACAGGGAGCGAGCAAAATTCACCTGTGGATAACTCTGCTGTTGGCGGTGAACCAGATCCGGATGCGAACAACGCGATGCTGAATGGCTACATTGCGCCTGGCGGAATGGGTGAGTTTGGAAAATTCCAGATGCACGACAACTGGAAGCCGGATCAGCAGTTCACCAGACGAGCTTCTCAGTGGGGCATAACCCTGAAGACGGACATCACGCCGTTCGAGCTGGCAGAATTCATCACGTACTGGAAAGCGGAGGGCAAAGCATTCCACCACGACCAGTGGCAGCAGAAGCTGGCGAGAAGCGTGCAGCAGTCCAGGTCAAGGCCAGTCGCCCAGCAGCAGAGAAGGGATATCAACGACGTTCCGGAGCCGGACAAGGCCATACCGCAGGGATTCAGGGGATACCAGCCCTCATAGCAGCACCAGCGCGGCAGCGCATTTTTTTACGCCAGCATAATTACCTTGAAGGTAACAAAATATGCGCATAGCTATTGATTTTAACTCTAATGTGGATTTAAATTACCTGAGAGGTAAGTCATGACAGTAGTTTTAGGAATTGACCCGGGATGCAGCGGGGCGCTGGTTCTCGTAACTGAGCAGGGCGGCTACATCGACCATCTGGCAATGCCAACCATCAAGGTCGGCACAAAGTCCAGGGTGAACGGCGCCGCGGTGGCGGCATGGCTCAGGCAGTACGGGATAGCCCATGCATATCTCGAGCAGGTCGGTGCAATGCCAGGGCAGGGAACGGCAAGCATGTTCACGTTCGGGCATGCAGCTGGCGTAGCGGAGGGGATCCTCCAGGGACTCAACATTCCGTACACGCTGGTAACGCCGCAGGCCTGGAAGAAGTCAGCCGGGCTTATCGGCAGCGACAAGGACGCAGCGCGCAGCAGGGCCATTCAGCTTTACCCGGAACTCAGGGCGCTGGATGCCAAAGCGAAAGGCCAGGCCATCGCGGATGCGCTGTTAATCGCAAGGTTCGGGATAGGCGTTAAATAACCATCCTTTTTGATATCAACGTAATCAATAACTTATACGGGTAAGCGGGGGTAAAGATGGAATGCAATGTGAGTGAGTTGGTAAAGCGCGGTCATGACAAGGCCGCACAACTTAAATCATCAGGCGGTGCTGTATCGCAGTTGATAAGCGATCTGGCTACGCATCTGGATGTGCAACTGGCTCGTAGTAATGCGCTGGCTGCGGAGAATGCGGGGCTGAAGGCCTTCAAAACCGCCGTATATCAGCAGATGGGCGCTGGCTGCGAGGCTCCTGAATTTTCTATCACGGAAGGTCAGAGAAACCTACGCCGCTTCGCTGACACGCTCCATGCCATCGAGCGCGAATTCTTTACCAAAGAAGTCCCTGATGAAGAATACGAAGGCGAAACCGTCGAAGAATGCCCGTTAACCTGGGGAATGAGTGTCGAACAATACGTTGCTGAATTCCGCAAATGCCTGGCTGAAGTGCGGGCGCAGGCCCACAAGGAAGGCGCTCACTTTGTTGCTAACAGGATGCTGGCCGCATGGGATGCTGGTTTTATCGACGACACAGCAAAGAACGCGGCAGATATCGCGCGGATGATCCTGACGTCAACAGAGTTTATGGCTGGTGCGCCAGTGGATGATTTCGACCGCTCGTTCGCTGATGGCGTACTCGAAGACATAGCCGCCCAGCTTCGCAAAGGGGTGCAGTCATGACTCGCATCCGTAACTTTGGCTGGAATCGACTCAAACTGGCAACTCTGTCTTACGACGAACTCAATCAGCTTGAGGAGCAGGTGAAGCTCGAACACGCCTGCAAAGACGGCATCCACATGTACGACAAAGCAGGCCGTGACAAGCTCGATTCTCTGAGTTGGGCCGTATACAACAAGCAGAAGCAGGAGTCCGCCCAATGAGCAACATCGATAAACAGGCGCTGCGTGAAGTTGCGGAGAAGGCGACACCAGGCCCGTGGCTATGGATTAACACTGGATCTTATTTCTCGTTCCTGGTTCCTCAGAGCAATCAAGATCCCCACAATTGCATTATTGATGATGGATCATCTTGGGGTGAGTATGGGGCGGTAATTAAACCAGAAAGCCCTGATGGTGTATTCATCGCCTCAGCCAATCCCGCCACTGTGATGGCGCTGCTGGATGAGCTGGAAGCCAAAGACAAGCAGATCGACGATCTGAAAGCAACGGCGGCACATTCCAATGCTGGATGGACGGAGGCGCATAGACAGGAAGCCAGGGCTGAAGCCGCAGAGAAACGGATTGCTGACCAGTGCGGAATCATCGCATCGGCGAGGAAGTTCATCAGCGAGTACGCTGGTCTTGGTGATGTTGGCGCTGCTGAGTTCATAAAAATAATCGACCGCGCCGCAGTCGGTAAAGGAGAGGCATCATGAACACTCTTACCAAAGAATGGCTACTGAAGACCATCGCGGAGCTCGAAGAAGAGCGAGATGCTGTGCCTGGCATCGTAAACGAAGATGCTGCGATGTCTCTGGCGGCGATGAAGATTGCGCTGGCATCGCTCGAAGCGGAGGCTGTGTGCGTCATCGACCAGTCCAATCTTGATTATCTCAAATCTGGCTCCGATGCAGACGTATGGCCTGCGTCCAGAGCAGAGATGGGTGATGTGCTTCTGTATCGCTCCGCCCCGCCAGTTCCGGTGTCTGTGCCTGATGAAGTCAATGTGCTTCTGAATCATCTTGAGGATGTATTGCCGGATGATGCGTTTAATCTGATCGATGTGAAAACATGGAATAACGTCTCCATGCTATCTCGCTCTGATGTCTACCGCGCCGCCATGCTTCAGGGTGCCGAACCTGTAACGACGGCTAACAAGTTGCGCGACGCAGTGGAAACCATTCGCAACTCTGGCATTGAAATCGACGCTGAGAAAATATTTGCCGAGCGTGATGCTCTCAACGCTCCAGACTGCTGGTGCCGAACATGCCGACCAATAACGCTTACTGATATGCGATTTGTCGTCTGCCCTGACTGTGGCAACAAACGCTGCCCGCGTGCCAATGACCACAGGAATGCATGCACCGGAAGCAACGATCCAGGTCAGGAAGGCAGTGCATATCCAGCAGCACCGCAGCAGGAGGTGAAGTGATGGGCTTAAAAATTTACGGCAATAACATATCAAACAGCGAAACCGCTTACTCATTCCACTCTGAAATGAAGATGACTTGCCAGCAGTGCAAGCACACGGAATTCGTGAAAGGTAACTTGATTGAGAACGTCAAATGCCCTGCATGCGGTGGGAATGATCTGGTCTTTGAAACGTCAGCGCCGAAGGATGAGGTGAAGTCGTGAGCAAACTCAAACAGCGGCGCCTGCGCCGCCTTAAAGCGGACGTGGCATGGTGGAAAGGTGAAGCATCTGACCTGTACGCCAGAGTCATGGAGCAGGCCGACGAAATAGCCGAACTCCGCAGGCTGGTTATCCGCGTGCCGATGCCGGTGGTGGTCCCAGAGTCTGTGGCTAATGAACTGAAATTGAGAGAGGAGGGGTGATGGATAAGTGTCAGGGTATTTTCGGGAAATTGTTCGGGCACTCATATCGCCCAGCTATCACCAGGGGAGCGCCATCTTCTTTAAAAATTGGAGAAGTTGAGGGAAGTAGCAGCGCAGTAATCGAAGTGATCAACAGCACCAGGCCAGAGACGTATCACGGTATTTATTGCAAGCGCTGCGGGAAGGTGATCAATGGTGAGGTTTAATTTCATAATGTGCTTTATTGGTGTTGTTTTGATGTCAGCATCAGACCCTGCCAGCGGAGATGCGGGTGGGTTGATCTTCGGAATCATGGTAGTCATGGTTTCAGCTCTGGTGGTTGTGTCTGAGGCATACAGAAAAATGGATGCGATTACTTATATTCGCGAGGTTCACTGATGGCTAAGACCGCAGCAGAACGCAAAGCAGCGCAGCGCGCCCGCCAGGCGGAAGCCGGTGAGCGAAAGCTGGAGCTGGTGTTAGACGAGCAGGAAATGGATATGCTGGCGCGGAACTGCGCGGAGCGTCGACCGGGACGCGACCCATACGAACTGAGCGAGTACATTGCCCTGCTGATTCGCCAGGATGATGCCCGGGTGCGCGGACGCATCAAAGCTATCAGCGCCAACCGGTGCGGCAAGTGCGGAGACAGCCTGCCGGTGAAGTCCTGTCCGTGCGCCGGTGATTCTGCGTGCTGGGTTACGCAGGGCTGGCATGAAACGAAACTTGCGGTGTGACCTGTCACGGCGTATTGACTAAATCCTCACATGATTATACTGTTTAAATATACAGTATTTTTATGTGAGGTTCCATTATGGGCTTTCCATCCCCGTCCATGGATTACGCAGAATCAGCGCTGACCGTTTCCAGGTTGTGCAACTATGATGCGAACTGCCGCGCAGTTGAGACATCGCAGGGATACGCTGTGATCAACATATCAAGAAAGGCAGCACATGGTGATGCTGTTCTGGTTTCCTTTCATGGTCACATCCAGTTTGCCAGAGTACGCGGGAGAGCGCTTATCACTGATGACGGCGAAGCCATTGAAGGTTCCGCGCTGGACGATGCAGTTGTGATTGGTGTCCTGACCCATCTGATTAACAGAGTTACGCCAGAAGCTGACGAAGACATTCCCGTTATGTAACATTCCCGCCACCATGTTAGTATTACCACAACGGTAATTATTACCCTGGTGGTTACAATGCCTGCTGAACCAAAAGCCCACAAACGTAAATCAACGCAATTTAAGCCACTGACAGCGATGCAGGAGGCTTATTGCCAGTCATACATCAAGACGCCGGAGAACCAGACTCAGGCGGCGATTAACGCCGGATTCTCGCCAAACACGGCAGCAGTTAAAGCCAGCGTGATGATGCGCGATGAACGCATCCAGAAACGCATTGCCGAGTTGATGGAAGAGCGCAACAAGCGCCTGCGCGTCAGCGCCGATTATGTCCTTCTGCGCCTGGTTGAGATCGACCAGATGGATGTGCTGGATATCCTGAACGATGACGGCGGGATGAAGCCGATCGCTGAATGGCCTAAGGTATGGCGCACCTCCCTCAGCGCGATGGATATCGCTACCATCAAGACTACTCAGGCCTCCCTGCAAAAAGAGAATGGCGAGGCGGATCTGTCTGTTGAGGATGTCGAGCATATTCTGAAGAAGGTGAAGTGGCCGGACAAGGTGAAGAACCTCGAGCTTATCGGTAAGCACGTCGACGTCAACGCGTTCAAAGAGCGCCTGGAGGTTTCCGGCACCGTCACCATCGCCGAACGCATGGCGAAGGCCCGTGACCGTGTTAAGAAACAGGCTGGTGGTGAAGAATGACAGCAGCAGCCATGTCGCCGGAAGAGCAGCTCGTCGAGGATATTGCTTCGTTCACGTATGACCCGCTGGGCTATGCGCTGTATGCGTTTCCGTGGGGCGAGGAAGGAACAGAACTGGCACACGCCACCGGGCCGCGTAAGTGGCAGGCTGACGCATTCCGCGAGATACGCGATCACCTCCAGAACCCCGCGACGCGTCACCAGCCGCTGATGCTGGCTCGCGCATCCGGACACGGTATCGGCAAATCCGCTTTCATTTCGATGCTCATCAACTGGGGCATGTCGACCTGCGAGGACTGCAAGGTGGTGGTGACCGCCAACACTGACAACCAGCTGCGCACAAAGACCTGGCCGGAAATCATCAAATGGTCGAATCTGGCTATCACGAAAGAGTGGTTCACCTGCACCGCCACGGCGATGTACAGCAACGATCCGGGACATGATAAACGCTGGCGCGCTGACGCAATCCCGTGGTCTGAGCACAACACAGAGGCGTTCGCCGGGCTGCACAACGAGCGCAAGCGCATCATCGTGGTATTCGATGAAGCCTCCAATATTGCCGATCTGGTGTGGGAGGTTGCCGAAGGCGCACTGACGGACGAAGACACGGAAATTATCTGGGTAGCGTTTGGGAACCCGACGCGTAACACCGGGCGTTTCCGCGAATGCTTCCGCAAATACAAGCACCGCTGGAAGTGCGCGCAGATTGATTCACGCACCGTGGAAGGCACGAACAAACAGCAACTCCAGAAATGGGTGGATGACTACGGCGAGGACAGCGACTTCGTGAAGGTCCGTGTGCGGGGGATCTTCCCTGACGCGTCAGAACTCCAGTTTATCCCGACCGGGCTCACTGACGAGGCGATGAAGCGCGTAGTGACCGCTGCGCAGGTGGCGCATGCACCGGTGATTATCGGCGTCGACCCGGCATATTCCGGCGTGGATGACGCAGTGATATACCTGCGCCAGGGGCTGCACAGCAAAGTGCTCTGGACCGGCAACAAGACCACTGACGACCTGATTATGGCGAAGCGCATCGCCGACTTTGAAGATCAGTACCAGGCTGACGCGGTGTTTATCGACTTCGGCTACGGCACCGGGTTGAAGTCAATCGGCGATGGCTGGGGCCGGACGTGGCAGTTAATCCCGTTCGGCGGCGGCTCGACAGATCCCCAGATGCTCAATAAGCGCGGCGAGATGTTCAACAGCTGCAAAACGTGGCTGAAGCTCGGCGGCGCGCTGGATGACCAGGAGACGGCGGATGACCTGTCGGCGGCGGAGTACAAAGTCAGGGTGGACGGTAAGATCGTCATTGAGCCGAAGGAAGATATCAAAGAGCGCCTGGGCCGTTCGCCGGGCAAGGGTGACGCGTTGCTGCTGACGTTTGCTTTCCCGGTTACGAAGCGCCTGCGCATTCCTGGTCAGGAGAGTCAGCGGGGGAAAGCGGTCACAGAGTATGACCCGTGGAAATAACAAAGCCCGCGCATCGGCGGGCTGATTGTGACATGTCACGGCTTTAAAAAGTGATTTTATCGAATGCTGCGTTGATCGCTTCTGCGCTGCGTTCAGCGTCGTTTTTATCGACAAATGACTGACGCCCAAGAACCTCAGCCAGGCACTGCAATTTGGTGTGGTAGAGATTCTCACGGCGGATCTCTTCGGCAGGAGATTGTTTCTGAACATTAACGACTGTCTGACTCATGATTTTCACCTTAAAAAAATGCCCGGACGAACCGGGCGAATGGAAGCAAGGGTCTACGGAGTGCCTTCCTTGGCGGGTGATGCAGGGTTTACAGCGCAACGTCATCGGAATGGCGTTCTGCTGTAAAAAGGGCGGTGGCAAGTCCATCATGGGCGCAACTTCCACCGCCAAAACTACACGCATTGCCTGGTACTGCCGTATCACGGTCCTAACGTGATTGGGTTGTGGTGCTGTGCGTCAGCATTTCCTTTCGTCGCCTTGGTATCCGCCGCAACCGAACCAACTAGCATCAGGAAAACCACAACAAAAAGAGCACTACCGCGTTTTGCCGTTCCATCCTGGCTTTTGGTACTGCAACGGCTGCGAGATATTTTTTGCATGCCAGCGCTCTTTTGGTTATGGCATCGTCTCTTCCGAGGTGTCACACCGTATCGCCACGATGGTGAGTCGTCATGTCGTGCATACCGATAACACTGACTTGCACATTCCGGCTACCCGCTCGGGGGTAAGGAAACCAATGAACCCCTCCGGACCGCTGCGGCACATGTGCCATATACCGTACTGCTCACACCTAGAAGCGCACTCACCAGTTTGATTTAGCGACAAGACCTCACAGAACCGATATCGAAGTGCGCTTTCATGTTGTGTTACCTGAAGGGTAATAATTGCACGGCATTCTGTCAATACACTACGTAAAATAATCCGTATATGGTTAAATTGGTAATAATTTAATCGTGTGTGAGGTTATCGCTATGTGTATCGGCAGCAAGCCATCAGTGCCAGCGGCACCAGAAATTCAGGCCGCACCTCAGGAGCAGGACGCCGCTGTTGTCAGTGCGCGCGATGACGAAGAGCGCCGCCGCCGTGCTGCCGCCGGTCGTAACTCGACCATGCTTACCGGTGCCCAGGGCGACACTTCCGCCGCAAATACCAGCGGTAAAACGCTGCTCGGTCAGTAACGGAGCGCGCAGAGATGGTGGAAACCGAAAAAGAGCGGCTGCTGAAGCAGCTCGCACAGCTGAAGAATGAGCGCACATCGTTCGAGCCGCACTGGCGCGACCTGAGCGACTTTATCAATCCGCGCGGTTCCCGCTTCCTGACGTCTGACGTTAACCGTGACGATCGCCGCAACACCAAAATTGTTGACCCTACCGGATCATTCGCTCAGCGCACTCTCGCCAGCGGCATGATGTCTGGCATCACCAGCCCTGCCCGTCCGTGGTTCAAGCTGGCAACGCCTGACCCTGGCATGATGGATTACGGCCCGGTGAAGGTCTGGCTGGAAGTCGTGCAGCGCCGCATGAACGAAGTGTTCAACAAGTCGAATCTGTATCAGTCTCTGCCCGTCATGTACGCCAGTCTGGGTACTTATGGCACTGCCGCTATGGCTGTGCTGGAAGATGACCAGGACGTGATCCGCACAATGCCATTCCCGATTGGCAGCTACTACCTGGCTAACAGCCCGCGTGGCAGCGTCGACACCTCCTTCCGTCAGTTCTCAATGACCGTGCGCCAGCTCGTGCAAGAGTTTGGCCTGGACAATGTCAGCGCGTCCGTGAAGAGCCAGTGGGAAAGCGGATCGTATGAAAACTGGATCGAGGTAAACCACTGCATCACGCCAAACATCAACCGCGACAGCGGCAAGATGGACAGCAAGAACAAGCCGTATCGCTCTGTCTATTTCGAGACAGGCGGCGAATCCGACAAGTTGTTGCGTGAAGCTGGCTTCGATGAATTCCCGATTCTGGCGCCGCGCTGGGAAGTTAACGGCGAGGACGTTTATGCGTCATCCTGCCCTGGAATGCTGGCACTCGGTCAGGTTAAAGCCTTGCAGGTTGAGCAGAAACGTAAAGCTCAACTGATCGACAAAGCCACTAACCCGCCGATGGTTGCGCCGACGTCGCTGAAGAATCAGCGCGTTTCCCTGCTACCTGGCGATGTGACGTATCTCGACGTGCTGAGCGGGCAGGACGGCTTCAAGCCTGCATACCTGGTCAACCCGAATACCGCCGACCTCCTGGCTGACATCCAGGACACCCGCCAGACCATCAACAGCGCCTACTTTGTCGACCTCTTCATGATGCTTCAAAACATCAACACCCGCTCAATGCCAGTGGAAGCAGTGATCGAGATGAAGGAAGAGAAGCTGCTGATGCTCGGCCCGGTGCTGGAACGTCTGAACGACGAAGCGCTCAACCCGCTAATTGACCGCGTTTTCTCCATCATGGCGCGCAAGAACATGCTGCCGCCACCGCCTGACGTTATGCAGGGAATGCCGCTACGCATTGAGTACATCTCCGTTATGGCGCAGGCGCAGAAATCTATCGGCCTCACCAGCCTGTCGCAGACCGTTGGCTTTATCGGCCAACTCGCACAGTTCAAACCTGAAGCGCTCGACAAGCTCGACGTGGATCAGGCAATCGACGCTTTCTCTGAAATGTCCGGCGTATCGCCAACCGTCATCGTTCCGCAGGAGCAGGTGCAGGGCATTCGTGAAGAGCGCGCCAAGCAACAGCAGGCAGCCCAGGCGCTGGCAATGGGTCAGGCCGTAGCACAGGGCGCGAAGACGCTCAGCGATACGCAAACCGCAGATCCAAGCGCACTGACAGTAATCACTAACGCAGTGGGAGCGGCGCAGCAATGACCGATATCGATGACGAAAAACTTAAAGCTGAAAGTGACCGCATTAAGCGGGATATGGCTCAGCGAGAAATCGACGATATCCGCTTCGTGATGGATAGCGAGCAGGGCCGCCGCATTATCTGGTCTCTGCTGGAGAAAGGGAAGGTATTCGCGCCGTGCTTCGCCGGTGATTCGCATTTAACCGCATTCAACGAAGGGCAGCGCAACCTGGCGCTGGTTCTGTTTCAGCGCGTCATGGCGCACTGCCCTGATCAGTATCTGAAGATGGCCGCAGAGGCCGGTGAACAGGAGTAACCATGAATTTATTTGAACGTTTGCTGCATCGCCGTCTTTGCAATGAGCAGCCTGCTGATGGTGGCGCTGCGCCGGCACCGTCTGAGCCATCCGCACCTGCTGCTGATGCTCCTGCACCTGCTGCTGACCCGGCTAAACCAGAAGGCGATAAGCCACAGCCTGGCACTGAAGGTGATAAGCCTCAGGAAGAAAAACCAGCTGATGGTGATAAGCCTCAGGAAGAAAAACCAGCTGATGGTGATAAGCCTCAGGAAGAAAAACCAGCTGATGGTGATAAGCCAGCGGATAAGTCGGAAGACGAAGAGCAGAAGCAGGAAGGTGCGCCGGAGAAATACGAATTTACCGCTGGCGAAGGCGTAGAGCTGGATTCCGAAGCGCTGAAGGACTTCGAGCCCGTTGCCCGCGATCTGAACCTGACCAACGAGCAGGCGCAGAAGTTGGTGGACGCATATCCCAAAATTCTGGCCGGTGTGCAGCAGCGTCAGGCAGAAGCCTGGCAGAAGCAGACCGAAGGCTGGGCAGAGACAGTGAAGGCAGACAAGGAGATCGGCGGCGACAAACTGACCGCAAACCTCAGTGCTGCGCAGCGTGCACTCGACCAGTTCGGCACGCCGGAACTGAAAGAATATCTGAACGCTACCGGTCTTGGTAACCATCCAGACCTGGTTAAAACGTTCGTGAAAATCGGTAAAGCCATGTCGGAAGACGGCATGGTCGATGGCAGTAATCAAGGCCAGCGTAGTGCGGCCGAAGTGCTTTATGGCTAATAAGAGAGGATATAACCATGGCTGTTAAAGGCGTAAATGCGCTGACGCTGGCTGACTGGGCTAAGCGTACTGATCCAAACGGAAAGGTCGATAAGATTGTCGAACTTCTTTCCCAGACCAACGAAATCCTGACGGATATGATGTTCGTAGAGGGTAACCTTCCAACTGGTCACCGTACCACCGTTCGCTCGGGGCTCCCGCAGCCTACCTGGCGTTTGCTGAACTACGGTGTGCAACCGACAAAATCAACTACCGTACAGGTCACTGACACTGTCGGCATGCTGGAGGCTTATGCGGAAGTAGATAAGTCACTGGCAGATCTTAACGGTAACACTGCTGAATTCCGCCTGTCTGAAGATCGTGCATTCCTTGAAGGCATGAACCAGCAGATGGCTCAGACCCTGTTCTACGGCGACACCAGTGTGAATCCGCAGCAGTTCATGGGCCTGTCATCACGCTACTCCAGCAAATCCGCGGGCAACGGCCAGAACATCATTGATGCTGGCGGCACCGGTACAGATAACACCTCTATCTGGCTGGTGGTCTGGGGTGAAAACACTGTGCACGGCATCTTCCCTAAAGGGCAGAAGGCTGGTTTGCAGACTCAGAACCTCGGCGAGCAGACTCTTACCGATGCCAATGGCGGCAAATACCAGGGTTACCGCACCCATTATAAGTGGGATAACGGCCTGGCTCTCCGTGACTGGCGCTACGTTGTGCGCATCGCCAACATCGATGTGAGCGATCTGTCAGTACCAGGTTCAGCTGCAAATATCGTCAGCCTGATGGTTAAAGCGCTGCACCGCGTCCCTAACCTGAAAATGGGCCGCGCGGTGTTCTACATGAACCGTACCGTTGCCCAGGCGCTGGATCTGCAATCTCTGGATAAAGCCTCCCTGGCTCTGTCCGTAAAAGAGACTGAAGGCGAATTCTGGACCACGTTCCGTGGCATCCCAATCCGTGAAACCGATGCGATTCTGGAAACAGAAGCGCGCGTTGTTTAACGCCTGTCATTAACTGATGGGCCTTAACCGGCCCATAAATGGAGAAAGAAAATGATCCTCGACAAACTGTTGATGTTCTCCGAGAAGCAGGCGGTTACAGCTTCCGCTGCTTCTACGGACGTGATTGACCTCGGCCCTATCGACGGCACCCGCCGCGATATCGGCGTTGGTTATCCGCTGGAGTTCTGGGCAACCGTTGACACCACGGCAACCGCTGGTGGTGCCGCGACCCTCAACGTTCAGTTGCAGACCAGCCCGGACAACTCTACCTGGACCACTATCTACGACAGCGGTGCTCTGGCGCTTTCTGCCCTGACAGTTGGTAAACGCCTGTTCTCTACCAAAGTTCCGGCGGGCGTCCAGCGCTATCTGCGCGTCAACTATTCTGTTGGCACGGGTCCGCTGACTGCTGGCGCGTTCACCTCGGGCATTAATCTGGATGTTGACAACAACACTCCTTATTACCCGATCCGTTCCAAAGTGACTGGCTAAGGTGATGGCAATGGAAAAAGCAAAATACCGCGTCCTGCGCTTATCCCATATTCATAACAACCTCTGGCCTGAAGGTTCAGAAATTGAATATGACGGCGAGCCAGGATCTGCGCTGGAGCCGATCAACGCAGCGGCGAAGGCGGCAAAGAAAAAGGCAGACCAGAATCGCGGAATCGTGCCGGTTGACTCTCAGCCTGAACCACAGGATGAAGATGATGGCCAGGAAGATACCGGCGGTAAAGGTGCCAATACCTTCAGTGAAGATGAAGCCGCGCTACGCCAGCAGTACGAAGAACTTTTCAACAAGAAACCTGGCAACATGAATGTTGAAACGATCAAAGAACGTATTGCTGAAGAACGGCAAAAACTGGGCGTCTGAGCCTCGCTAATAAAACAAGGGGCTTCGGCCCCTTTATTGCAGGAGTCCGCTATGGAACTGGTAAACCTCAAAACTGGAACTGACACCTATCAGGATGAGGATGGTAAAACCCAGACTCGCGATGATTATCCATGGGGCCTTTGCATTGAGCTGAACAACGAGACGCTCGCCAAGCTCAAGGCAACGCCACAATCCGCTGGTACTGAAGTGATGATCACCGCGAAAGCCATAATTCGTTCCACCTCTACCCGAGAAACGGAAGATGGCATGCAGCATAACGCCAGCTTGCAGATTACTGACATGGCACTCAGCCCGGTATCTGGTGAGCAGCCCAAAACTGCCGCCCAAACTCTCTACGGCGGGGAGGATGATTAATGGCCTCCGTTATCGAGATCTGCAACCGCGCGCTGAGCAATATCGGGAACAGCCGCAGCATTAACAGCCTGACCGAGGCCAGCAAAGAAGCCGGGCAGTGCTCCCTGCATTTCGATTCCTGCCGCGATGCTGCGCTGGCGGACTTCGACTGGAACTTTGCCACCAAACGCCTGGCGCTGGCCGATACCAACAATCCGCCGCCTGACTGGGCTTATTCCTACCAGTATCCGACTGACTGCCTGCGCATCACCGAAATTATGGTGCCCGGTATCCGTAATCCGACGGCGGCCATGCGCATCAACTATGAGGTTGGGGCTGATACCGACGGCACCGGAAAGCTGATCTACACCGATCAGCCTCAGGCATGGCTGAAGTACATCGCCCGCGTCACCGACGTGAACATGTTCGATGCAATCTTCATGGAAGCGCTGTCCTGGCGTCTGGCCGCCGCCATCAATATGCCGCTGACCGGCAGCGCAGATCTCGGTAACAACGCACTGACTATGTACCGCAGCGTCATCCTGAGCGCTGGCTCGCACAGCCAGAACGAATCCCAGGAGCCGCAGCCGCCAGTCGATGAGTTCACCGCAGCGAGGTTGTCATAATGGCTTTCAGTTGGATCCAGCCGAGCTTTGCCGGTGGCGAGATTGGCCCGTCGCTATACGGGCGCATCGATATGTCGAAATATCAGGTTGCGCTGCGTAAGTGCGACAACTTTATTGTCCGTCAGTATGGCGGGGTGGAGAATCGCCCGGGCACGCGCTTCGTCGGCGAAGCCAAATATCCGGCGCGCAAATGCCGTCTTATTCCTTTCCAGTTCTCGACCGTCCAGACTTATGCACTGGAGTTCGGGCACAACTACATGCGCGTTATCAAAGATGGTGCGTATGTTCTGAACGGCAGCAATGTGATCTACGAGCTGGCTATGCCGTATGCTGAGGCCGACCTGTTCCGCATTAAATTCACGCAGAGCGCCGACGTGCTTACACTGGTTCACCCGGCCTATCCGCCGAAGGAGTTGCGCCGTTACGCGCACGACAACTGGCAGATCGTTGATGTCACCACCAAAAACGGACCGTTCGAAGATATCAACGTGGATGAATCAGTGAAGGTTTACGCCAGCTCAAGCACTGGCACCATCACGCTGACGGCCAGCTCCGCCATATTCGGATCTGAGCAGGTCGGTAAACTGTTTTATCTCGAGCAGCCTGCTGTTGATTCCGTTCCCGTATGGGAGACCATCAAGACCACCGCTATCAACGATGTACGCCGTGCCGACAGCAACTACTACCGTGCCAATACTTCCGGCAAGACCGGGACCCTGCGCCCGTCTCACACAGAAGGGATGTCGTGGGATGGATGGGGCGGAACCGGGGATAGCGATACCGGAATCCAGTGGGAATACCTGCACAGCGGTTTCGGCATTGCGCGCATCACCGCGGTATCCAGCGACGGCCTGACAGCCACTGCTACGGTGGTGAGCTATATACCGTCTCAGGTTGTTGGCTCCGCTAACGGCAGCTACAAGTGGGCAAAATACGCATGGAACAGTGTCAACGGCTACCCGAGCACGGTTGTTTACTATCAGCAGCGCCTGTATTTCGCGGCTTCTACCGCGTACCCACAAACGATATGGGCGAGCCGGACCGGCGACTATAAGGACTTCGGCAAGAACAACCCTATCCAGGATGACGATCGGATCATCTACACCTACGCCGGGCGACAGGTGAATGAGATCCGCCACCTTATAGACGTCGGAGGCCTGGTCGCGCTGACGTCTGGCGGAGAATATACGATATCCGGAGACCAGAATAAGGTCCTCACGCCGTCGGCGTTCTCGTTCAGCTCGCAGGGAAACAACGGTTCCAGCAATGTGCCGCCGATCGCGGTGGCAAACATCGCGCTGTTCATCCAGGAGAAGGGGAGCGTGGTCCGTGATCTGGCTTACTCCTTCGACGTGGACGGATACCAGGGCACTGACCTGACCATACTGGCAAACCACCTGTTCCAGAAGCGCAGCATTGTCGACTGGTCATTCTGCATCGTGCCGTACAGCAGCGCGTTCTGCATCCGCGATGACGGCAAACTGCTGGTGCTGACCTATCTGCGCGACCAACAGGTATTTGCCTGGGCACCGCAGTCCAGCACTGGAAAGTACGAAAGCACCTGCTCCATCAGCGAAGGAAGCGAGGACGCTGTTTACTTCGTGGTTAACCGCACCATCAACGGACAGACGAAACGTTACATAGAGCGCCTGTCCAGCCGCCTGTTTACCAGTGATGAAGATGCGTTCTTTGTCGATTGCGGACTGAGCTATGACGGACGCAATACCTCAACACGTACTATGACCATCAGCGGCGGCAGTGGTGACTGGAGCTATCAGGTTGACTACCCGGTGACGATAAGCGGCGGGGCGTATTTCGTGGGCACTGACGTTGGCGCTCAGATCCAGTTCCCGTACTCAGAAACGGATCCTGATACCGGCGAAGTGGTGGCGAAAGAATTGCGTGGCGACATTCTCTCCGTAACGAGTAATACCGCCGTGGTTGTGCGCTTCAACCGTAACGTACCCGCGGTACTGCGCACTGCGGCCACAACTAACTGGCAGATGGCCCGCCAGACTTTCAGCGGTCTGTCACACCTCGAAGGCCAGACAGTCAACATCCTCTCCGATGCCAGCGTAGAGCCACAGAAAACCGTAACTGGTGGTGCTGTCACGCTGGAATCACCGGGCGCAGTGGTGCATATCGGGCTGCCGATCACCGCTGAATTCGAAACGCTGGACATCAACATCAACGGGCAGGAAACACTGCTGGATAAAAAGCAGGTGATCCCCACTGTCACGATGGTGGTCAACGCCAGCCGAGGCATCTGGGCAACGACGCCGGGCGGAGAATGGTACGAGTATCCGCAGCGGGAATTCGAGTTTTATGACGATCCAGTTGATGATGCTACCGGGAAGGTGGAGGTGAAGCTCGACAGCAACTGGGATAAGAACGGACGCGTTAAGGTGCGCCAGCTCGATCCACTTCCGCTTTCTGTTCTGGCGGTCCTGCCGCGCATGACGGTCGGGGGATTCTGATGATTAAAGCTCAGATCGTACCGGCAACCCAGGAACATATCGAAGCCATGATCCCGCATGTCCGCCAGGCTGATGTTGATGAATTCCTGGCAACAAACGGATGGAGCCCGCGTCGCGTTCTTGAAACCGGTCTGCGCACGTCAACATTTGCCTGTGCCGGTCTGATTAACGGTGAGGTGGTGACCATCTTCGGCGTGGCCCCGGCATCAATGATCGGTGGTAACGGTATCCCGTGGCTGGTGGGCACCGATGCGCTGGAGAAATACCAGCGCACCTTCCTTCGACGCTGCGGGAAAGTGGTCAATGCAATGCTGGCTGTTTACCCGTATCTTGAAAACTATGTTGATGCCCGCAACCACACAGCGCGTATCTGGCTGCACTGGCTGGGATTCACCATTGAAGAACCACAGCCGTACGGCGCTCACGGTCTTCTGTTTCATCGCTTCCACATGGAGAAAAAATAATGTGCGAACCCACCACAATCTTAGCCGGTGCGACGCTCGCAGCAGGCGCGCTGTCAGCCTACAACCAGTATGAGACAGGGAAATATTCTGCCGCTGTTGCTGAGCAGAATGCGGATGTGGCAGAGGCTCAGGCCCAGGACTCGATTAACCGTGGCAATGCCCAGGCCGAGGAAGTGCGCCGCCGTAATCGTCAGGCTGCCGGGACACAGGCTGCGACAATGGGTGCCACCGGCGCTGACCTCTCAACCGGTAACGCTCTGGATATCTTCGGAGATACCGCTCAGTTCGGCACGCTGGATGCTCTGACGACCGTTAACAACGCCCAGCGCGAGGCTTACGGCTATCAGGTGCAGTCCGCCAACTATGACGCCCAGGCGGTATCCGCGCGTAAGCAGGGGAATATGGGAGCGATGACAACGCTGCTCACAACGCCGCTACAGGCTTACGGAGCCTATCAAATGGCTGGCGGGACGTGGTCGCCATTCTCCCAGAAGGCAGCACCTATCAGCGCAGCCGTAGGCACGCCAACCGGTCGATAAGGAGATATCGAAATGCCAACAGTACCAACAGTCAGCGGGCGCCAGGTTGAAAGCCGCGGATTCCAGTCTCCTGGATTTCAGGCGTTCGAACAGCCGAATGTCGGCGACGTCATTTCTCAGGTCGCGCCAAAGGCGATCGACATGTTCGCGCAGGCCAAGCAGAGGGCAAACGTGGCTCTTTCACAGGAGGCCAGTTTAAAGCTCAGTCAGGCCGAAGAGGATTTAAAGACACAACTTTATAGCCTGAAGGGCCAAAACGCCATCGGTAAGGGTCAAGAATTTACGCACCAATATGATGAGCAGATCCAATCCTTGGCCTCGTCGCTACCTGATGACGCATCACGCCAGATGTTCATGCAGCAGGCGCAGCAGCAGCGCATCCAATTTCAGGGAAATGTTGGCCGTTATGAGCAGGGTCAGGTCAGCGAGTTTGAAGGAAATCAATACGATGCCACCAGACAGTTGCAGATCCAGAAAGAGGCTGATGCGTGGAATAATCTCCAGGAAGCTATTCTCGCAAAGAATATTCGCACAGTAGCAACAGCGAGATTCGGAGCCTCAAGAGGTTGGTCGCAGGAGCAGATTCTGGCTGCTATTGAAAAAGATAACCTTGCCGCCACTGAGATGAGAGCTAAAAACTATGCAGTTGATAACCCGCTTGGGTGGATGAACGGTGATTTTTCAGCAGATGATACTGGCGGTCTGGATATGCGATCTGTAGGTATCGTCGAGTCAGGTGGTAAGCATCTTAATTCAGACGGATCAATTGTCACTTCTTCAGCTGGTGCTCAGGGCCGTTTCCAGTTAATGCCTGAAACAGGCAAAGAACTGGCCGCACGGCGTGGGTTGAAGTACAACCCGGCAGACGAGCAGCAACACACCATGCTGGCCTCGGATTACGCGCAGGAACTGTCAAACAAGTATGGCTCTGAATTACTGGCTGGAGCAGCATATAACTGGGGGCAGGGCAATGTTGACAAACTTATAGAGAAGGTCGGTGACCCAAGAAAAGGAGAGATATCCCAAGCCGATTTCATAAAACAACTACCATCTGAAACGCAGGGTTGGATTTCACGATACCGTAAAAATAAAACCGGTATGGATCCAGTTACCGTTAATCAAATTGATAATCTTGCAAACGCTCAGATTGAGAAGCAGAGAAAACTGGTACTTAATGAGCTTGAACCGCTGCTTAACAATACAATGGCTCAACTCAATAATGGCGAAGTCCCTGATGCCGTCCCTTCTATCCCGGCGATTATGTTTGGCTACGGTAAGCAAGGGAAAAAAATGGTATCGAAGCTCGATATCGCTATGGACAATGCAAAAACTTTCCAGGCAATTCAGTACCTTTCTCCTGAACAGCAGCAGCAGGAATTACTCAAAAAGAAACCAGAGGTAAATGACCCGGAATATGCGCTCAAGCTCGATGCGTATGGCAAGCTCGGCGCGCTGGTACAGAAAAGCAATGAAGCGATACAGGCGCAGCGTGATACCCGTCGTTTTAACGAAGCGCTGTCTATGGGCGAGAAACTCGACCCTACCAATAAATCCATGCAAAAAGCCGCCGATGCCACGCCAACGGCGCAAAACTTCCGGATTAACGACGCCACCACCCATGACGGGATTGTGCAGCAGGTGGCCAAGACCGGGATCATTCCTTCGCAGGTAACCACCCAGTTATCGGCGATATCCCGCGCGCGCAGTCCTGAGGCGGTCCGTCAGGGGGCTGAGTTATTTAATCGCCTCTATGACACAGATCCCGCGTCTGTTGGCGACATGCCAAAGGATATGCAGGGATTTTATCTCACCGTTAAACAGCTTACCGATTCTGGCATGGCGTCCGAAACAGCTATCGAACAGGCGCAGAATCTGACCTACAACCAGACCGATGCACTCAAAGCGCAACTGGCCTCAACCCAGAGCACCAAGGAGTACAAAAAAGACCGAGTTAAGGCGATGGATTCCGCCGTAAGCAATATGTCTCCCTGGTATAGCTTTGGCGGGCCATCGGCAGATGACTCAACTCCAGATGCAGCAAGATTCAGAAATGATTATCAGGCGCTGTACGACATTAACTATCGCACCACTGGCGGGAATGCTGATGCAGCGAAGAAAATGACCAATCAGCAGATCGCCCGCACCTGGAGCATCAGCGAAGTGAATGGGACTGCAAAGCTGATGAAATATGCCCCTGAGGCTCTTTACAATTATGGTCCTTCCGGATGGCAGGCAGAGCAGTGGAAGGCAGATAAAGAGCAGCTGATGTATGGCGACCGTAATGTAGACATCACTACAAGCCCGACACAACTCGGGATCACCTCCGGCAACTCAGCACCTGTTACCAGTAAAACGCCGGAGTCGCGTATTGGCGGCGAACTGGAGATTACCCCTGATGTGCTGACGGCCCGCAATGGAGATTACGCCATTATGGTGCGAACAAAAGATAAGGATGGTATTGAGGCGGTACAGCCGTTCTACGATTCTTACGGCAGGCCTATGCGGTGGAAACCCTCTTTGGATGAATGGGAGCCATATAAAAAATCTATACAGGAAAGAGAGCAAAAAGATCAGGAAGAAATAATCAAGGGTCAGGAAATTCGCGGCTTTAAAGATAAACACCGTGCAATTGATGAACAGTATCGCAGGTTCCACGATGATCGTGTTAATCGCTTCAAAAAATATTTCTCATGGAGTAATGAATAATGCCTGTGTATTCCTCGCCAGAAGAACTGAGCAACGGATTTACTCCTGCTGGCAATGTTCTGCCAGAGCCGACAGGGTTTGATGTGCCTTTGCCTGAAGGAACCAACCCGGAGCCGCAGCAACCAGAACCATCGGTATGGGGCGCCGCCTTCCGCCAGAATAACCTTCTGGCCGAGATGTTCCGCCCGGCCAAGCAGTTTGAGTCGGTAGACGGGTATAACCCTTATGCTGATAAAGCCGAGCTGCACGGGTACGAACAATGGGGATCTGCTTTCGCTGATTCCCGTTCACCGGAAGAAACTGCCTGGCTTAAACAGCAGATTGACGACGAAAACGAGGACCGTCGGGTACTTTCAGAGGCGGGCGGGGAGGGTGTTCTTGCCAGTATTGCCGCCGGGGTTGTTGACCCGGTCACCGTAGCTTCAATGTTTATCCCCGGCGCTCAGGGTGGGGCAGTGGCCCGCATTGCGTCACAGGCGGCCATCGGTGCAGCTGCAACAGCGGCGAGCGAGGTTGCGCTTAACAACCAGCAGATAACCCGCACGTGGGGGGAAAGTGCCTCCCACGTCGCCGCCGGTGCGTTGATGAGCGGTGTATTTGCGGCCGCCGGCGCTGCGCTGTCACCCTCTGTTCGCACAGCGGCCACGCGTGAAGTGGCTGATGCGCTCGATAGTATGAGTATCACGTCAGCGACGGATACGGCAGCGGCTTCCCTTCCGGAAGGTGGTAGCGTCGGCGCGGCACGAATCAGCGAAGCCACGCTCGAAGATCTCACTCCGGCAGCTGGTGGCCCGGTCGGTAAACTGGCGCGTAAGGCAGGTAGCTATCTGACACCGTTTACCCGCCTGATGGAGTCACCTTCAAAAACCTCCCGTCGTACTGCACTGGAGCTGGCAGAGAACAATTACACACTACAGGGTAATGCCCGCGGCATCGAGACACCTGTTGCCGCAGAAACCCGCGTTCGCGGGTGGCGTCGTGAAGAGGCTGCCGTCGTTGTGACGAACAAACAGGCCTACAGCCAGTACAAAGCCGCTGGTGGTGATCTGAGTTTTTCCCAGTTCCGCGAAGAAGTGGGTAATGCCATGCGCAGCGGCGATGTACATGCTAATCCGGTGGTGCAAGAGGCGGCGCAGGCAATGCGCACTGTGGTTAACCGGGTTAAAGTGGCGCAGCAAAAGCTTGGACTGCTGCCACCTGACGAGGAGCTAAAAGCCATCGGTCAGGAGAGTTATTTCCCGCGCGTGTACAAAGTCGGCAAAATTGTTAACGAGCGCGATAAATTTCGCGACATGCTGGTCGACTGGTGGTCTCGCGGTGAGAAAACCATGTCCCGCGAAGAGGCGGAAATTACTGCTGATGCCACGATCAATAAAATCGTCGGCGCAAAAATCCCGCAGGATTTCGCAAACGTCTTTATGGTGAAAGCGGCAGGCAGCACCCGGTCGCGTACGCTCAGCGTTCCCGATCGCCTGATGAAAGATTATCTGGAGAGCGACGCCAATTATGTGCTGCAACGGCACATTCGCGAGGCGTCGGCAGAGGTGGAGTTGACGCGCGCATTCGGTAATAAATCACTGGAGAAGCAGCTCAAGGATATTCAGGACGAATACGATGCGCTGATGCGCCAGAATCCCAAAGACCAGGCGAAACTGGCGAAAGCCCGCGATAACGATATCCGCGACATCACAGCGCTGCGCGACCGCCTGTCGGGTACCTACGGCATGCCGGACGATCCATCATCATTTTTTGTGCGCGCGGGTGCGTTTCTGCGCAGCGCTAACTTTGTAACCAAGCTGGGCGGTATGACCGTTTCCGCTATTCCTGATCTCGCGCGCGGTGTGATGGTTAACGGGTTTGGCAATACCATGCGCGGCTACTCCGCATTGATCACGCGGTCACCGGCATTCAAGGCCAGCCGGGCCGAACAGTTAAAAATGGCCGTCGGGCTGGAAACGATCCTGCATACTCGTGCGCGTACGATGGGGGACCTGGTAGACAGTTCTGCCCGCACTACGGCGGTAGAAGCGGGAATGGAACGCGTTACTGATGCGTTCGGCAAGCTCACGCTGATGGGTCACTTCGATGATATGAACAAATCGGTAAACGGCATGATCACGTCCGACGGCATTCTCTCCGGCGCGTTCACTGGCCGTCGTCTGGCGAAGCTCGGCATTAACGACAACATGGCCGCGCGTATCCGCAGTGAGTTCGAGAAACACGGTGAAGTCATCAACGGCTGGCATATCGGTAATTTCGAAAAATGGGATGATCAGCATGTGGCTGGCGTTTTTCAGTCGGCGGTACTCAAAGACGTTAACAACACTGTTATCACGCCGGGGATCGGGGATACACCGCTGTGGGCTAGCACGCCGCTGGGTAAGACCATCTTTCAGTTTAAATCGTTCGCTACTGCGTCCTATAACCGCGCAACGCTGGGCGGCCTGCAAGAGGGGACTGGTCAGTTTTATTACGGTACCGCTTTTCAGATTGGGCTCGGCGCGCTGACGTACGCGCTTAAACAGTCAGCAAACGGTAAGGAGGTGGACTGGTCGCCGCAGAAACTTACTATTGAGGGGATTGACCGCTCCGGTATCCTCGGTCCTCTGATGGAATACAACAATATGGCTGAGAAGGCTACCGGGGGTATGGTTGGCCTTGGCGCGCTACTTGGCACCGGCACGCAGTCGAGATATGCCAGCCGTGGCTTTATTGGCTCTGCTCTTGGTCCAACATTTGGCCTGCTCGACACCATTACTGATGTGACTGCTGGGGTGCTGAATGGCGACGCTGGTGACCGGGTTCTGCATAACGTGCGTACACTTCTTCCTGGCAACAACCTGTTCTGGATTGCGCCATTGATAAACCAAGTGGATCCAGGGTTAAGGTAATGGTCTAATTGTCAGCGTGAAAATAAAATCAAGGGATATATGATGAAAAAATTCTTGCTAGCCGGCTTAGCCGTCATGCTTGCTGGTTGTGCAGCAACAAAGAATGTTGATGTCGTTGCAACTGAAAAGGCTCAGGGGGATCGAATTGTTGCCTTAAATTCTGCCAGGTCACCATGGGTTTACGAGATTGAAAAACGGTTAAAACAGAAAGGCTTTACCGTGCTTCGAAGCGCAAGCCAACAAGTGACGGTAGAAAAACAATCCAATAGCACTACCGGTATTTATAACGAAGCTACTGCGCGTTATGTTCTGAACTTGAATGGTTTCGCTCCAAATAACGCAATGACTCGTTGCTATGGTGGCGGGTATAATTTTGACTACATTGATGCTGAGCTAATCGATGTGAAAAAGAACCAGACAATGTTCCACTATTCTAACTCTGGTTACTCTGAAAATTGCCCGCCATTGTCAGGAACAATTTTCACTGATATCACCAATCTTGTTGCAGACTCCTGGTGATAATCACGTGACATGTCACAAAGGCCGCCGAAGCGGCCTTTTTCATTTCAGAACCCAGCTGCATTCTTTGTGATGTACTGCGCGTGGGTCCGGATATCGTTCAGGCATTTGCTGACGCCGACGATGTAACTCACCATGGTTGTGAACTCTGCCGCAGCGCCGGAAACGTCGTGACCGTCATCCTGCATGCGGTTGAGCAGGTTCATCAGCAGAGAATGCTCAGCCAGGCCGAGAACGCCTTCAGGTGAATGAATGTGCTCGCGGTAGCCTGGCTTCAGTGGTACGTCATAACTCTTTTGCTCCACCTGCATAGCCTGCATTACAGCAGATGCAGTAGCCGTTGCAACTTGATCTGCAACCATCTTAATGCGGTCTTCCTGAGGGATTGCATTTTTGATATAGCTGCCTGTCTTACGGATCTGAGGCAGCACCTCGCCAGTGACCCATTTGCGGAAACGGTAGGGGATAGTGCCTGGCGTAACCGCGTCGCGACAGCGAAGGATCAGTGTGTAGAGGCCGGACTCGTTTATGACGCTTACATTCTGTGCGCCTTTGACGGTGTAAGTTGAACTTACTCCCTTCTCATCATCGTCTAAGGCCTTCAGGGACATACGTGAGTTCGTGAGTCCAAGAGCTTTGCAAACGTCTGAAGCCGCAAACCACGGATTGCCGTCAATGTTAAACATGCGTACTGGGGTGGCTGACTCGAATTTGAATACTGCGTCTGGGGTAGGTTTTTTTTGAGCTGTCATAGCGATCACCTTTGTAGTCAGGATAATCACCACTTCCGACGCCAATCGGGATGGTGGTGAACTGTGCAGGGTTGGCGTAACCGGCTACAAAGGACCCGGCGCACCTTTCGGTGCCCCCACACAGCCCACCATAGAAACTGGTTTGCTATGTAGCACGCATAAAAAAACCGCTCGCGCGGTATATGCGCCTTTGTAGTTATCCGGGACGCCAATCCCGGCACTGGATTTTGCCAGTGCCTGATTACTATGGCACAAGATTTATGCAATGTAAATTTACCGAAAAGGTAATGATTGCATGAAATTTAGGTAATTACAAACCCTATCTGGTTTGTCTCTTCAATTGCTCAGCGCAGTAATCGAGATGCACTTGCAGATCTTTCATGGACATCTGCGAGCTGGTGACATAGTTCACCAGAGCAGTCAGCTCAGCCATCGGGCCATCAACGTTAAAACCATCCTCACCAAGCTGGCGCAGCAACGTCATCAGGTGAGAATCTTCAACAAGGGAGCGGACGCCTCCCGGCGTGTGTATTCGTTCGGCAAATCCTTTTTCCAGCGGGTGATGATACTGACGTTGCATCTGATAATCTCCATGCATTCACTGTATATATGTACAGTAGCAAATGTTCGAAATACTATCCAGCACGAATTGCCATTTACCTAAAAGGTAATAACTTTCCTGATTGTTATTCATTCAATTCATATAAGGTTTGCTAGGTAATAAACTGTCCAGATGATGCACGCGCGCCGGGCGCTGCTTAACTGGAGACAGGCCATGACGGTATCAACCGTAGTTGACCATAACGATTACACGGGGAACGGCGTTACGACATCCTTCCCGTACACGTTCCGCATATTCAAAAAAACAGATCTTGCTGTATCAGTTGTAGATCTCAACGAAAACATCACAGTCCTGGTTCTGGATACTGACTATACAGTTACGAACGCAGGAGGATACAGCGGCGGTAATGTGGTTCTTACCACTCCGTTGACAAATGGCTGGAAGATTTCCATTGCCAGAGAACTGGAGCCGACGCAGGAAACCGACCTGCGCAACCAGGGCAAGTTCTTCGCTGAGGTGCATGAAGATGCCTTTGACAAGCTGACTATGCTGATCCAGCAGGCATACAGTTTGTTCCGCCTGGCTCTACGCAAGCCATCGAGCATCGCGAACTGGTACGACGCACTGAACAACTACATTCGAAATTTACGCGATCCGAGAGACCCGCAAGATGCGGCCACCAAAAACTATGTTGATACGCTGGCAAACAACAATCTAAATCGCACGTTACGCGTTCCTGAGGCAATACCTTCATTGCCAGATGCAGCTACAAGGGCTAATAAAATTGTCGCCTTTGATAGTGCAGGCAATCCATTCCCTGTTCTTCCACCATCAGGATCAGCATCAGACGTTCTTATTGAGCTGGCGAAGCCAACAGGCTCATCAAAGATTGGTTACGGCGATCGCACTGTAGAAGATAAACTTAATGAGCGGAAAAGTCCTTTCGATTTTGAAGCAATAGGCAATGGTGAAGATGATGACACATTAGCACTTCAAAAATTTATAGACGAAACTGATGGTGATCTTGATCTTGCTGGTGGCACATTTCTAATAAGTAAGAATTATGCCCTAGCTATTCAATATCCAAATGAAGCCGACTTTTCTGACGGTACTTATAACTATAGCCCATGCCTTGCATTGGTTGGAAAGAAGGGTATCAAAATTCACAATGGAACATTGCTGGTTAAGACGCATGGCCTTGATGCGTTAAGCCTCATAGCCTGTGAGCATGTTACTGTTGATTTAACTATCAAGGGTCCGGGAATCTTCCCTGCAATTGATACCACAACTGGGTATGCAGAGAAAGGAGAAGCCAGATTCGGGTACGATTCTGCTCTAGTTCTTGCACCAAATAATGCCCTTGATACCAGCGCATATACTGGCGGAGCATACGCTGGTGTTACAGGTCAATTCCCTAAATACAATGCAGACGGCAGCCAAGCTTCAGGTTGGCAGAACACGTGGGGCAAGTTCCTTGGCGGCAACATCGGTAGCTGGGCTTGCGGTGTGAAGGTTCAACGTGCATGCCGTGGTATTCTTATCAATGACTGTGACATCTCTGGGTTTAACTTTGGTGCGGTAGGTATTGGCATCCGTAACACAGCAGCAGCCTATGGTGCAAGTGATTACACCACAGATGCAGATGTACCTGATGGCGTGATGGTTATTAATACACGTATTCGCAAGTGCTACAGTGCAGGCATCTACGTCCTCTCTGGATATCGCCTGAACTACATGGCGAATAACATCGAAGACATCGGTCACCCTGATGGGGATGATGTACTGAACGCAAGTTACGACCCAGGTTACGGTATCACACATGGTCGAAACCGAAGAATCCGTAATGTAACAATTACTGAGAATATGATTCGTAACTGCCGCCGCAAGTGTATTGACTTCCATGGTGGAGGCCAGGCTATCATCGCAAACAACCATTGCCTTGAGCATGGGGTTGTAGGTATCTACGCTAAGTGTGGACCAGGTTGGGCACCCTGACCTGCCCCCACGATTAGATACAACACTCAGTTAGTAACGTCGGAATCTTCAT